>Ga0049114_1000053_pt1 | contig 30210 bp, 28 predicted proteins | sample WorMettanBELIZE2_FD_55211 | JGI IMG/M metagenome (GOLD analysis project Ga0049114, IMG submission 55211) | Marine gutless worms symbiont microbial communities from Max Planck institute for Marine Microbiology, Germany - Olavius tantulus BELIZE.2 | ecosystem: Host-associated > Annelida >... | reverse complement strand
TTCTTGCAAGGTATCATGTTCTATCAGCATTGGATCTGCTGATCTGCGTTGTTGCAAGTTTTCCACGCCAACTTTTGCTCCCCCGGTGCGTAATTTTTAGGGGTCAATATTATCTTAAATTTCAGCAACTTTGGGGATCTCATGCAAAGGTCTCGATATGCATGTACGCGCGAGAAGGAAAGGGGTCGGGTAGCCATGCAAGACAACGACAAGTATCCACCGACAATCAAGATCGCCCCGGATCATCGCCGTGCCATAGAGGTAGCCTTGGTGCGTTGCCACGGATCGCAAGACGCGAAAAGGGGTCTGTTCAAACAAACGAAACCTTTCGGGTGCCGGCTGCTCCATTCGACACTGTATGCGCTTCTGACTGCATCTTCCTTATCCCTCTTGGCATCCTGCGCTCAACTTCAGCCAGCTCAGCCTCCGACGGCTGTATCTAAACCTTCACCAGGGAAATGGACATAAAATCTCCCGTATCTGAGGTCGACCTCGACAAGCAGAAGACATTTTTCTACGCTGGACCTCATAAGATCGACTGGGTTCGGGTAGCCGCCGCTGTGCGCTCGACCCCAACGCCGATGGAGAAATTCAAGATTACCGAAAAGGTCGCGAAGAAGCGTTCGAACCGCTACGGAAAGATCTATGACGGCGAAGGTAATCTGGTCATTTCACATGCCGCAATCAAAATTGACATCATTCCCAAGGGAGGACACTTCGAGGGCGCACCGATGCCCTATTTCATGCGGTTGACCAACGAGATGGAGGTCCGATCCCTCGGGAGGCCGGCCAGCTTCTTACGGCTGTATCCGTCTACCCACTGAGTTTGTGCCCCCATTCTGTATCAACACACAGCACTCGGAACCCCCATGCGCATATTCGGGGGACCGTCCGATCCCAGGTACTCCGGCACTTGGGCCAAAAAGCAGGGAAAGCGGACTAAGGGCTGATCAGCGGGGGTGGATCGCTGCTACTCCCAATAAGGGAACCAGTGCGACTCCGGCGGGGACGAGTAGTGCAGGTTGCGGTGTCCCAACAACAGGTTCAGGTTCGGCTGCAAGCGCTAGGCAACATTCCTCGGCATCAACAGTATAGAGCTCATCGTTCTCCGTTACCTTATGGTCATAACCGAAATAGTACTCGACCATGGCGGAGTCGTCTTCTTCCCCCTTCAAAACGTCCGGGACCTTTACGCGATCACCCCCTTGAGCTCCATCCCCTCCGTGCCGGCGATATAACGTGATTCTCCCTTTTTGCGGGTCTCCTCATTTTCTACCATCGCCTTGACGTTTATGTCCCTCAGATCGGCAATCGCGTCGTGCCGTGAGTGCTTGCCCGCATCGAGGTTTTGCTGGCAAATGCATTGTTTGAACATAAGCATTACTCTCGATTATTTCGGGCGTCCACGCCAGATCCAGGTGCCGGGCGGCACGCACTTCGTCCAGGCGGCGGACCGGCATCCGATGAGGTGCTTTTTTGACCAGATCCGGTTGTTCCCGCGCCTCTGTCCGGATCTTTATCAAGGCGTCCACGAAACTATCCAGCTCCTCCCGGGTCTCGCTCTCCGTGGGCTCGATCAGCAGGCACTCGGGAACCAGCAGCGGGAAATAGGTGGTCGGAGCATGGAATTCATAGTCCAGTAAGCGCTTGGCAAAGTCCATGGCGCTAACCCCCAGCTCCTTGGCTTCCCGGTGCAGGGTAATGACCAGCTCGTGGCCGGCACGACGCCTCCTGTAAGCGGGCTCGAAGCCGGCCTTGGTCAGGCGCTCGAGAAGATAGTTGGCGTTGAGGGTGGCAAATTCGGCGACTCGTTGCATGCCCTTGGCACCGAGCAGGCGGGCGTAAATGAAGGCCCGCAACAAAATGCCCATATTGCCGCCGAAGGCCGTGAGACGACCGATACTGTCCGGGCGCACCGTCTCATCGAGCCAGCTATAGTCGGTACCGTCGCGGGCCACCAGGGGCACCGGCAGATAGGGTTCCAGGCGTTTCGATACCCCCACCGGACCCGCACCCGGACCGCCGCCGCCGTGAGGGGTAGAGAAGGTTTTGTGGAGATTGATGTGGATCACGTCGAAGCCCATGTCGCCGGGACGCACCTTGCCCAGAATAGCGTTGAGGTTGGCCCCGTCGTAATAGAATAGGCCGCCGGCGGCGTGCACTGTAGCGGCGATCTCCCGAACGTTGCGATCGAACAGGCCGAGGGTGCTGGGATTGGTGAGCATGATGCCGGCAGTCCGGGGACCGATGGCATTGCACAGGGCGGCAAGGTCTAGGTCGCCGTCGTCTCCGATAGGGATCTCTTTGACCTGGTAGCCGCACATGACCGCCGAGGCCGGATTGGTTCCATGGGCCGCGTCCGGGATCAGAATCTCGCGGCGTGCATCGTCGTCCCCTCTGGCCCGATGATAGGCGCGGATCATGGCTACGCCGGCGAATTCACCCTGGGCGCCGGCGGCCGGTGCCAAAGAGACTGCGTGCATGCCGGAAACCTCCTTGAGGATCTCCTGCAACTCGTACAGACAGGCCATGACGCCTTGGCCGTGACTGGTGGGGGCCAGCGGGTGACGTCCCACAAAACCCGGCAACGAGGCCAGGCTGTTGCAGGCCCTGGGGTTGTATTTCATGGTACAGGAACCCAAGGGGTAGAAATGGGTATCGATGGAGAAGTTCTGCTGCGACAACCGGGTGTAGTGACGCACGACCTGGAGCTCGGAGACCTCCGGTAGCTCGGGCCGCCGCTTGCGGCGCAGATGTTCCGGCAGGTCGGCCAGCATCATGGCCGGCTTAAGCGGTGCCTGTGCGCTAGCACGGCGTCCGGGACGTGATTGGTCGTGGATGAGCACAATTGACAAAGCGCAAGTTCAACCGGTAAATACCCGACTATCTCAATTTTCGGCTCTGGCTGGTGTTTGCGCTTTTCTTGTAATCAACGCACGCAATTCGGGGGTCAGTTTTTCCGGTATTGCCATCATTATTGTGTCATCCTGTTCCTGGGCGGTCTCTATTGTGGGAGCCAGAGAATGTCTTCGTAACAGCTTGCGGCGTGGTTACCATATCGTTCCAGCTCGACGCTTTTGTTTGTACGCTGAAAGCGCACAGCCTACTCAGTCGCCGTCGATGGCTTTGTTGGTGGGCTTCCCGTTTTCTCTCCTGCCCTAATAGAGGCGTCGCTCAAATCTCTGTAGTTAGGTAAAGAAGGTCTCAGCGATGTGACCGTAGAACACAATGCCTCGGCTTTGGTGTTCGGGGCCCATTTTGGGAAAGGTGACAAAGGCAATATGTGTCTTGTCCGCTAGCTGTGTATAGATTCCGTCGATATTTGTGAAGTGTTCCTGCGAGGGAACCATCACCGGCCTGCTACCTGGCACTCATCCTTTGAGAGTCGCTTCTGCTTTCTCGAGATCTTCTGGCGAGCAGATTTTGTCTGTCGTCAGGCGGGTGAAAGGTGTTCCGGGAGGCAGAAGTCGTGACAGGTCTTGCTCACCATAGGTCGTTGGATTTTCCCGAAAGCATGTGTCTATCAACTCCCCCGCTGCGTGTTGGTACACATGGTTTGCGATCTTGAAATTCTCGGTGGGATTGCGGGAGAGGAAGTAATATCCGTCAAAGGATTGTCCCGACTTGCCGAGTTTCGCGATTATTTTATGGGCTTGGCCGTCAGGCCGGCTTTCTTCTTCAACTGGCACCCAGCATGGCAATGCCAACAGCGCTATTCACGATCCAATCCATTTAATTTTCTCCTAAGCCCAAGCCTGCTCAGCGCCCTTCCAGTACCACCAGGGCATGGGCGGCGACCGGATAGCTGGTCTCAAGCCAGGGTTCTTGCTCGTCCTTGGTTAGGATATCCCTTGGCATTGTTTGAGCGGTATCCAGCGCCAGATACCAGGCGCGTCCATCCAATACCCGCAGCGTGAAGGTTTGGGGCACCTTGCCCATGTTCATCAGGACTTGCAGGTCTTCCTCGCCCGGCCCCGTGCCTGCCAGGGTAAAGCCCAGGCTTTGGCTATTCGGATCGTCCCACCGTGGAGGTCTACCGTCGGGACCTTGCCAGCTGATATCCGGCAACGACGAGCCTTCCCGCGGCTGCCCGTTAAGAAAATACCGGCGCTGCAGGTTCGGATGGCGTTTGCGAAAGGCGATCAACTCCCTGACGAAGCGCAACATATCTCTATTGCATTCGAGAAGCCTCCAGTCGAACCAGCCGGTCTCGTTGTCTTGGCACCAGACGTTGTTGTTGCCGCCCTGGGTGCGCAGCACCTCATCGCCGGCCAGTAGCATGGGAACGCCCTGGCTCAGAAACAACAGCCCCAGGAAGTTCTTGGCCTGACGCTTGCGCAAGGCACGGATCTCAGGGTCGTCGCTGGCGCCTTCGACCCCGCAGTTCCAACTCAGGTTATGATCGCAACCGTCTCGATCGTCCTCACCGTTGGCCCGGTTGCACTTGTGCTCGTAGCTCACCAGGTCGTGTAAGGTAAAGCCGTCGTGACAGGTGATGAAGTTGACGCTGTTGATAGGGAGGCGTAGGTTCGCTTGATAGAGATCGCTGCTGCCGGCGATGCGGCTTGCTACCTCGCCGATGTTATCGGGATCACCACGGACGAACCGACGCAGGCTGTCGCGGTAACGCCCGTTCCACTCCATCCAGCGGTAGCCGGGGAAGGTCCCTACTTGGTAAAGCCCCGCCGCGTCCCAGGCCTCGGCGATGATCTTGGTGCTGGCGAGCACGTCCGACAGCTCGATTCCCCACAGCAGGGGCGGATTGTGCATGGGCTGGCCCTCTTCGTCCCGTGCCAGGGCACTCGCCAGGTCGAAACGAAAGCCGTCCACGTGCATCTCACGGACCCAGTACTCCAGGCATTCGGTGATGAAGCGGGCAACCATCGGGTGGTTGGCGTTGACCGTGTTGCCACAGCCCGTGAAATCTAGGTAGATGCTTTTATCGATCTGATTGAGGATATAAAAGGTTTCGTTACCGAAACCTTTGAGGCTGATGACCGGCCCATTGCCGTCACTTTCCGCGGTGTGATTGAAAACCACATCCAGGATCACACCGATCCCGGCCCAGTGCAAGGCCTTGACCATATTCCTGAACTCGGTGCGATGGGTGCTTGCCTCGGGTGAGCTGCAATAACCGGGATGGGGTGAGAAAAAGCTGTGCGTACTGTAGCCCCAGTAATTGGTCAGCCCCTTCTCCCAGACCTGCTCGGGTACGTCCTGTACGTCGAAGGCCATCACCGGCATCAGCTCTACATGAGTGATGCCGAGGGATTCCAGATAGGGGATCTTCTCCACGATGCCGGCGAAGGTCCCTGGGGAACGAACGCCCGCGGAGGCGTGGCGAGTAAAGCCGCCCACATGTAGCTCGTAGACGATCATCTGCTCGCCGGGCAGGTGCAGCGGAGTATCCCCTTCCCAGTCGTAGTCGTCCGCAAGCACCACCGCCCGCGGTGAATCGTGGGGTTTGACGCCGTTGCGTTGGCGTTTCCAGCGGTCCCAGCTGTCGGTGGTTACGGCCCGGCCCCAGGGGTCGACCAGCTCCACCCGGGGGTCGAAACGCCAGCCCTGGCCTTGGGGGTTGTTGGGGCCATCCATACGCCAGGTGTAGTGAATCCCCGGTGGCAGATCCACCACCAGCACATGCCAGGAGAAAAAGGTGTGATTGATTTCCGGGTCCAGACTGATGATTTGGAAGGGCTCCGGGCTGCGGGCATTTTCATACAGCAGCAGCTCAGCCCCCGTGGCGTGGCGGCTGTAGACGGAGAAATTGACACCTTCATCTCTCACCGTCGCACCGGCTGGATGACGGTGGCCGGGATGGGTCTCATAGGGACCGGATAGTCTGCTCATCGCGAGCTCCGAGCGGGGGTCAACGACTGATTTTTCAAAAGTATACCATGAGACCCCGATGATTCCGGTCGAGCCGGGGAGGCCACTAGGGCTACCGAGTAATAATCACTGTTGAAACATAACCTTGGGTAAGCATTCAGAGTCTCCCTGTTGTCGCCGTCCATGGCCCTGGATTTCGGCATTCCCTACCGGAATGAGGCGGTGAGATCTAAAGGATAACAACCTTGGTGATGAACCGCTTAAGACACAGCGAACGCACAGCAGCACGCTGCGTCTTAAGCAGCTCAAATTACCAATCAGTTGCCTTGATTATTCGGTTGTCCTGGTGAGACCCTGGACCAGCTATCAGCAACCGGTGACTGATCGTCCGGGTTGGATTGAGCATGGGAAATATAGCTGCCGGATATGGCGCTGTCCAAAGGTGCGGTTCTTTCACCTCTCGCCCAAGTGCGGAGTCTCGATACGATCGCAGGCTGCCAGATCGGCAATGGTGCGCACCACCTTGAGCACTCGGTGGTAGGCCCGGGCGGACAGTCCAAGTTGCTGGAGGGCCTGGTCCATCAGGCGGCGGGCGTTTTTCCCCAAGGGACAGGTGCGGTCGATCTCGCTGGGGGTGAGCAACTGGTTGGGTTTGCCGGCACGACTGAACTGACGCTCACGCGCCAGCTCCACCCGGATCCGGACTTGATGGCTGGTCTCTACACCATCCGCCACGGGCGCATTGAGGTGATCGACACTCACCCGCGGTACCTCCACGTGCATGTCGATGCGGTCCAGCAGGGGTCCCGAGATACGGGCGCGGTAGTGGGCCATCTGCTCGGCGGTGCAGGTGCAGCGTGAGCTGGCGTCGCCCAGATAACCGCAGGGACAGGGGTTCATAGCGACCACGAGCTGGAAGCGGACGGGGAACTCGGTCTGGCGGGCAGCGCGGGAGAGATGGATGTGACCGGATTCCAGCGGCTCACGCAATGCCTCCAGCACCCGCCGGTCGAATTCCGGGAACTCATCGAGGAATAGAATCCTCTGATGGGCCAGCGAGATTTCCCCCGGACGCGAGTTGCTGCCGCCACCGATGAGGGCGTCACTCGGGGCCGTGTGGGGGGGCACGGAACGACCGTCGACACCAGTCTCGCGGGTCGAAGGGTGCGCGTCCGCTTACTGAACGCACGGCTGCCACCTCCAAGGCTTCGCCCTCGGTCATGATCGGTAGGATACCGGGCAGCCGGTTAGCGAGCATGGATTTGCCGGTCCCTGGGGGACCAAGGAACAGGACTATGAGCACCCGCCGCGGCGATCTCCAGGGCGCGCTTCGCCTGCTCCTGACCCCGGGCCTCCACCAGGTCCGGATACTTGACGGGGGACGGTGCTAGGTGCGGGCACTCGAATGAGGATAATAAAGCGGTGCCGTTGAGGTGTGCGCAGCCTCGAGCAGGTGTTCCGCAAGATAGATAGTAAAGCCGCTTACTAGGGCCGCCTCGTTTGCGTTTTCACGCGGCAGGATAAGCGCCCTTCCCGCATCCCGTGCCGCCAAGGCCGCCGGCAGGACACCGGTCACCGGGCACAGGTCCCCGAGAGGGCGATCTCCCCGAGCAATTCCAGACGACCGATCAGCTCACATTTGAGCTGATCGGATGCACCCAGAACGCCCGCGGCGATGGGTAGATCGAAGCGTTCCCCCTCCTTGGGCAGGTCCGCCGGGGTCAGGTTGATGGTCACGCGGCCGATGGGAAATCGGAAGCGACTGTTGAGCAGGGCACTGCGTACCCGGTCCTTGCCCTCTTTTACCGCCAGCTCGGGCAGGCCGACGATGGACAGCGCCGTCAGGTTACCTGCGAGATGCACTTCCACGGTTACGGCCGGGGCTTGGATTCCCTCCCGCGCGCGGCTGTTGAGGACACAGAGACTCAAGTGGACCTTGAGACCAGTTCGCCTACGGTGGGGCGCTGTTGCAGTTCCTTGTTGGAACCGGACCCCTGCTCTAGCTCCGCTACCAGTGCCTCGAGCCGTTCCAATTTCTCGCGGGTACGTGCGAGCACCGCCGCTTGGACGTCGAACTCCTCGCGGGTGACCAAATCGAGCTTGGCCAACCCGCCTTCGAGAGATGTTCGCAGATTGCGATTGATGTCTACCTGCAACGCCTGCAGACCCTTGGGGAGGCTCTCAGAGAGACGTTGGGCGAGGTCATCCAGCTGTGTGGGGAGCAACATTAATAAAGGAACCTTCGTAGCCTATTGTCCAGATTTCATTATACACTCAACATTCGGGTGTCTTTCGATCCCGCTACCAGTCGCCGGCTGCCAGCAGGGGAGGGTGGGCCGTGTTCACCGACTGCCGGCAGTGTTCGCCAGTGACCCATTCGGTTGCGATGAGGCTGGGGGACAGTTTGAACGCAAAGCTTTAAAGGACTCGAAGGGTAATCGTTAGCTTCTAACAGTTAGAAACCTCAACAGAGAAAGAAACTACGAATCACGCGAATCGGCGCGAATCAATGATGGTGCTCGGCCTGGATGTGCTCGGGGATCGCGCAGGCGGTTTCCAATAACAACTTGAGGAATTCCACCGGCCCCCGTGCCTTTTTGATATTGGCCTCCGATCCATGAGTAGTCCCGTTGCTTTCCAGCTGTGGGTTAGGGGTAGGGATTGCCCCGCCCTGATTCGCGCCGATTCGCGTGATTCGTAGTTTTTCCTCCGGCTGGGCACCTACGGTGGGGTGTCCATACGGGAAACCTTCGCACCTTTACAGTGATTTAATGTACACCCGCCCTGCACGCATTGGGCCTGCGCGCATTAGAATAGTGCAACGATGTGAGGAAATTGCACACAGGGTGCTCGATTAGAGTGCATGGCTAGTACAGCGATACCAAAGTACCGAAACATCGGTTTGGTTTTTCCAGCGGAAATTCTTTTTTGCCGCCGATAAATGCCGATCTGCGACATTCGCCACTTAAGCATCGCTTTTCAGGAAAAGTGTGGGTGAATTGGCATACTAAATGCAAAAAAACAGTTTATGCAGTACCTTGTGCCATGCCTGTAGCCGGTATCGTCGATGTGCCCCCGGAGATACCCTCTGAATCTAAGCGGTTCGAAAAGCATGGGAGTCGAGAAGGTTTGCCGTGACCGGCGGCACCGTATCCATTCCGGATTCCGTGGGTGCAGTCTCGACGGCACCGGGGTCTTCAATGACTTCAGTGCCAACTTAGCTCTGATTAGCTAGGGGTTGTTGACATTTATCTGAGCAAGGACGATTGCGGGATGTTTTTCTTAGCTGAAAGGTGCAGCGAGGAGGAATAGCCGACCTATTTTATTTTGACGAGCCGCAACGCCGTCAGCGCGGAAAAGAGCCGCAATCGAACCGTGAACGATTGAGTGTCGACAGCCCCTGACCGCGCATTCCGCGGCGGTCGCGATACGGCCGTCCTTTACCACAGGAGTTCCCATAATGAAGCTAGTTACAGCCATCATCAAACCGTTTAAGCTCGACGATGTGCGCGAGGCCCTCGCCGCCCTCGGCGTCTCTGGGATAACTGTCATCGAAGTCAAGGGCTTCGGCCGCCAGAAGGGGCACACGGAGCTCTACCGCGGCGCCGAATACGTGGTGGATTTCCTGCCCAAGATCAAGCTGGAGATCGCCGTGGACGAACCCCTAGTGGATCAAGTCATCGAGGCCATTACCAACACCGCCCGCACCGGCAAGATCGGCGACGGCAAGATCTTTGTCTTCGATCTCCACCAAGTCATCCGTATTCGCACCGGCGAAACCGGTCCGAATGCCCTTTAAACATCAGCCGTATTTCAGGAGGATTACCCAGCGTGGAACCGTTAACCAAAGTAACCGAGCTCGCCTATGCGCTCGATACTTTCTATTTTCTCCTCTCCGGCGCCTTGGTCATGTGGATGGCCGCCGGATTCGCCATGCTCGAGGCGGGTCTTGTCCGCGCCAAGAACACCACCGAGATTCTGACCAAGAACGTGGCCCTGTTTGCCGTCGCCTGTACCATGTACATGCTCATGGGCTACAACATCATGTATCCGGGCGATGGTTTCGCCGGCGGATTCATCCCAGGCTTCGATCCGAGCTTTATGTTCGGGGGTGACCATTCCGCCAACAAGGTACTCGCCAGTAACGGGGAGACCTATTATTCCGGTATGGCCGACTTCTTCTTCCAGGTAGTGTTCGTAGCCACGGCCATGTCCATCGTCTCCGGCGCGGTAGCAGAGCGTATGAAGCTGTGGGCCTTTCTGCTGTTCGCCATCATCATGACCGGCTTTATCTATCCGGTACAAGGCTACTGGAAGTGGGGCGGTGGTTTTCTCGACGGGCTCGGCTTCAACGACTTCGCCGGCGCCGGCGTTGTTCACTTGTGCGGCGCCTCGGCGGCCTTGGCCGGCGTGCTCCTGCTCGGCGCGCGCAAGGGCAAGTACGGTAAAGACGGGTCCATCAACGCCATTCCGGGGGCCAACATGCCGCTGGCTACCCTGGGAACCTTCGTCCTCTGGCTGGGTTGGTTCGGCTTCAACGGCGGCTCGGAGCTCAAGGTCTCCGACATTGGCGAAGCCAACGCCGTAGCAGCGGTGTTCGTCAACACCAACATGGCCGCCGCCGGTGGTTTAGTGGTGGCCCTGATCACGGCGCGCATCCTGTTCGGCAAGGCGGACTTGACTATGACCCTGAACGGTGCCCTGGCTGGTTTGGTGGCCATCACCGCTGAGCCCTTGACCCCGGTGCCCCTGGTGGCGACCCTCATCGGCGCCGTCGGCGGCTTGATCGTGGTCTTTTCCATCATCACCCTGGACAAGCTGCGCATCGACGACCCGGTGGGCGCCATTTCCGTCCATGGCGTAGTGGGTATGTGGGGTCTGCTGGCGGTGCCCATCACCAATGAGGAGGCGAGCATCGGCGCCCAGCTCATCGGCCTCGGGACAATCCTGGGCTGGGTCTTCGTGACCTCCTTCATTGCCTGGCTCATCATCAAGCTCATCATGGGCATTCGGGTGAGCGAGGAAGAAGAGTGGGAGGGCGTAGATATTGGCGAGTGCGGACTGGAGGCCTATCCCGAGTTCGTCGGAGCCAAGGGATCCGGGACTTAAAACCTATCCCTCGGCAAGCATGGAGCGGGGCCTGCAGGCCCCGCGTACTATTGAGTCACCTTTATTCGGAACTCGGTTCTATCGGTGAATTGCAATTATAATCAGTCATGTCCGGTTCCATGACTTTGATGCCTTCTGGTCAATCTGCTTCTTGCCGATTTCAACAAATGACCAATCATCTACATCTAAAGTGAAAGCATCTCCGAAAATCCAAGTGTTTCTTGCAAGTAACTGGTGAAGCTGGCTTCTTTCTTTAAAATGGTCTTCGTAGTTGTAGAGAAGCTGTTCGAGTGTCGTTACAAAGTTTATGCGGTCTGCAACGATTCGCGACGCCTAAGGATGTGTCTTCCAGAAGTTCAGCAAGTTGCTCCCTTGTCGCTCTTGGGAGGTTTAGAACTTCCTTTAGAATCTTCTGAAGGTCTTCGGGACTTTTCTCGATAGCATGCTTCAACATGCAGAACTAGAATTGCTTGGACTTTTTGTTTGCTTCACTGAAGTCAGGAAGGTTTTGGTTGATGTTGATGGCAACGATATCGAAGACCTTGGTACGGGTAGACTTCTTTTTGTTTCCATTCTTCAAGTTGGTCCTTCGCTTCTTCTAGCTGCCTTACTAGGAAGTATTCTTTGAAGATTTTAACCGCTTCGTCACAGACTCGTAGAATAGTCTGTTTGTGTTCGACAAGGGCAAGAGGACTTTCGTCATAGAAGTCTCTGAAGTAATCTGACTTTAGATAAGCAGTGTAGCCAAAGCCTCCAATATCCCTTATCTGCTTGACGTAGGGTTCCAGGGGAAATCCCCGTGAATCACAGAACTACATTTCTATGAGTCTGAAAGGCTATCCTACTCCACAAGCTCTAGTTCCACCGGTTCAGATTCTCTGTCTACTTCTATGGGAGACAGCGTAAAGGATTTTCGGATACGTATCAGGGAATCAGGGGCAACCCGGTCACCATTGATCCTGAGTGATATGGCTTTGTAGTTGCTCAGGTACAGAGCAAACAGCAGGGCAAGCTGGTTTAGTGCTTTCTCGCGGTCAATAGCATGGGACTTTTTTCCAGTTCGCTGATTTCAACCATTACTCCTGTGGACTTACGGGGGCTTTCAACAGCATCACTCAGAACAAACTTGTCTAAGGTATCTGATTTTCCTGCAATGGTGTAGTTAAACAGCTTACCGTCTTCACTGTACGTGACTTTCCAATCAACGACTCTACCGAGTGCAAATGCCTTGAATCGTCCTTTTCCTCTTTTGCCATGGAGAAACCTTCCAGTTTCGGTTTTCTGTTTCGTGGCTTTCCAAGAGCCACCAAGGGAAATGAAACGGTGCTCAGCTTCTTTGTAGGGAATGCCGGTTCCATCGTCTGATACTGTGACTCGTTCAGTGCCGAGGGCTCCAACAGTGAAATTGACGTTGACGTTATTTGCGTCAGCATCAAGGGAATTCCAAACCAACTCTGCAAATGCGGCCTTTGCCGTACTAGTGGCAACCTTGGAAAAATGGTCTTTTCTTGCTTCTACCCTGCAGCGTTTGGCCATTTCCATTCGAACTTATTTGCATATTATGGGAAATCATTATTAGGCTATCATACAATGGAGAAATACTAAACCGAAGAGACGCTGAGAGTACAGAGAAAGTGACAGGAAAGAATGTTTCCGCTGATGACGGTCTACCTCTCCCTGGGTTCCAATATCCGGCCGCAACACCATCTGGGCGCCGCTTTGGAATTGCTCGGTGCTCAAGATTCCATCCGGCTCCTGGACGCATCACCGTGGTACGAAACGCGCCCGTGGGGCGGCATTGCCCAGGCGAATTTTCTCAATCTCGTCTGTGCCGTCGAGACCAGCCTGCTGCCACTGCAACTCCTGCAAGCCACACAGGCAATCGAGCGCCGGCTCGGTCGCGTGCGTACCCTACGTAACGGTCCGCGCACAATCGATATCGACATCCTACTCGCCGGCAACACCCGGTTGAAAACGCCGACGCTGACGATCCCACACACCGGTCTGCTGGAGCGTGACTTCATGCTGGTTCCGCTCCTCGACCTGGCATCGGATGCACGGCTCCCCGGCAGCGGTGAGCGGCTGATCGATAAACGCGCGTACCTGAGTCATTACCAGATCATCTGCAAGCTCATATAGGGTTTGGTCGCGATGCCATTGAATTACGCCGGCCACTTATCGTGGGCAGAAAAGAAAACTACGAATCGCGCGAATCCATTCGCGAAGATTCGTGTGATTCGTAGTTTTTCCTCTTAACTTTGCCGACCGGTAACGCTTAATTTGATGGCATTGGGTTTAGTCCGGGTCCTTACCGACCTCGCATGACCGGCGGGTGGACAGGGAGATTTTTATACACCCGTGCCCTCGCTCTCCAAAGGCCACGGGTGCCACGACGGTTAGCCCAGGAGACTCTCGACGCCCGTGCGTTCTTCTTCGATCTCCTTGAGTGTGAAGTCCATCTTCTCGCGGGAGAAGCTGTCGATCTCGAGGCCCTTGACAACCTCGTACTTGCCGGCAGTGCAGGTGCAAGGGAAGCCGTAGATCAGGCCCTCGGGGATCCCGTATGCGCCGTCCGAGACCACGCCCATAGTCACCCACCGGCCATTGCTGCCCAGCACCCAGTCACGCATGTGGTCGATGGCCGCATTGCCTGCACTAGCCGCCGAGGAAGCACCGCGGGCCGTGATGATGGCCGCGCCCCGCTTGCCCACGGTAGGGATGTAGGTCTCGCGGTACCAGGTCTCGTCGTTCACCAGTTTTTTGGCATCCTGACCGGCTACGGCCGCAAAACGCAAGTCCGGGTACATAGTGGGCGAGTGGTTGCCCCAGACCACCATCTTCTCGATGTCCGAGACCGCTTTTCCGGTCCGGGTAGCCAGCTGAAAGACCGCGCGGTTATGGTCGAGCCGCATCATGGAGGTAAAGTTGGTAGCGGGCAAATCAGGGGCGGAAGTCTTGGCAATATAGGCGTTGGTGTTGGCCGGATTACCGACTATGATGACCCGCACCTCGCGTGAGGCGACCTCGTTGAGCGCCTTCCCTTGCTCGATGAAGATCTTGGCATTGTCCATCAAGAGGTCTTTACGTTCCATGCCCGGCCCGCGCGGCTTGGCGCCGATCAGCAGGGCATAGTCGGCGTCTTTGAATGCCTCCTTGGGATCGCCGGTGTCGATCATGCCGGCCAACAGGGGGAACACACAATCGTCGAGCTCCATCATCACGCCTTTGAGGGCTCTTTGCGGTTTCTCCAGCGGTAATTCCAACAACTGCAGGATGACAGGCTGATCCTTGCCCAGCATCTCGCCGGAGGCGATGCGAAACAGGGTTGCATAACCGATCTGGCCGGCGGCACCGGTAACTGCGACTCGAACGGGGGTTTTTGCCACGGCGGAACACTCCTCACGTTTAGGGATAGGTGGTAATAGGCCCAGGGAGGCCTTCAGACCTTACTTTTTTTCGCAGGTTGCAGGGGATAGTGCTTCCTGTGAACTTTTAATCCTTGCCCATAGAGAGGATTTCGTCAAGATGCTCGGACAGGCCGGCAGGGTGCGTATTGTCTGCTTTACTCACACCTGGCTCATTGGCCGGTTGCGTGACGGACTGGGTGGACGCCTGAATAGAATGGCGGGCCTTCGGGGTCGTGGTCGCATTAGCATCCAAGTGGATGTTCATGGTGCCTCCTCCGTCACAGAGCTAGGCTACGGGCGGCTCCATAATCTCTCTGGCACGCAAAGACAGCCCTGTTTTAAATCCTGTGTAATCATCCGGGACCCCGCACACTGCTGGAAGTTGACGATTGGTTGCTGGATGCTTGCTTGTCCCCGAGCGTTTCGACGTGGCCTCCCACTTCTTGTAGTAGACTCTGTGCTCGGGAGTCGGCCGGGCAGTCGCTCCCGCGGCGTTGCTGCGGGGGAGGAAAGTCCGGGCTCCGCAGGGCAGGGTGCCAGGTAACGCCTGGGGCGCGCGAGCCCACGGAAAGTGCCGCAGAAAATATACCGCCTAAACCCGCTTGCGGCGGGTCGGTAAGGGTGAAATGGTGTGGTAAGAGCGCACCGCGTCGGTGGCAACATCGGCGGCAGGGTAAACCCCACCCGGAGCAAGACCAAATAGGGGAACAAGCGGCTTCGATCCGCAACGTGCGGCCCGCACGGGTTCCCGGGTAGGTCGCTCGAGGTGCACGGCGACGTGCATCCCAGATGAATGGCTGTCCACGACAGAACCCGGCTTACAGGCCGGCTCCCACTTTTCCTCTTCGGGGGTGACGGTCAGCATTCTCGGAGACTGCCTGCGGAACGGATGAATCCCTACGAGCATCACAATCGCTCGCGCTACCGAACGCAGGCATCCTCGTCGGGGAATGCTGTGACGAGCGCTCACTAAGAATTGTTGACATTATCCGCTGCGACGATGGCGCTTGACGGAAAATGCATCCTTAAGACCTTCGACGCCGCCTTCGAGAACACCCTCCACTAGAGAAGATAAGCGGACCGCCCTCCGGGCCGACGGATCAAGAACGTCGACGGCCAAGTGCCGGAGATCCCTCCCTATCCGCACCCCTCCAACTTGGGTGTAAGCGGCACTGACCGCCCACCCTATTTCCACATTCCCCACATCGTCGCATTGCCGCGCCGATATTCCTCTCTATTTGATGAAAATGCAGCATATTATTGTTTTTAGATACTAATGCACAATATCTTGTACCTGAATCTTGGCTCTATAAGTTTTTGACGGACAAGAAAAAACAATTTATGCCTTGACGAAGCGAAGTGTGCTTGCCTACTATCACCGAAGTGTGGGAGAAAGTGGGGTAAAGGGGAGTATCCGCTTGCAGGGGGATCGGTGTTGTTCCGAGGGGTTTCCTTCCTCAGTCTGGACGCCAAAGGCAGGCTCGCGATACCGGCGCGGTACCGCGAGCGTTTGCAGTCCTGTTGTGACTCCCGTTTGGTCATAACGGTCGACCGCGACCGCTGTCTGCTGATCTACCCTGAGCCTACCTGGATCGAGATCGAGCGTAAGCTCGATCAGCTCCCTTCGTTCAACGAACAGGCGCGGATGCTGCAGCGGCTCTACATCGGTCACGCCCAGGAAGTCGATATGGATAGCCAGGGGCGCCTGTTGTTGCCGCCGGCATTGCGCGGCTTTGCTGCTTTGGACAAGCGTGTCGCCCTGGTGGGTCAGGGTAAGAAATTCGAGCTGTGGGATGAGGAGGCCTGGAACGGTAACTGTAACGACTGGTTGAACCAGGCCGATCTGTCACAGATCGAGTCCAGTCCCGATATCGCATCTTTGAACATCTAGCTACCGGCGGAATTGTTTGAACCGCAAAGGCACGAAGGACGCAAAGGAAGTGCCGTGACCCGCATCGAATAGGAACCACGAATGCATACGAATTAACACGAATGTTTCCATTAGGCACCTAAAAGATTTTAGGTGGGGCAAAGCCCGCCACGGACGGTGGGCGTGTCCAACAATGGTGTTGGGAACGGGCCATCCTTATCAGACATTTAAAAAGGAGAAAAACATGAACATTAATCATTGCTTTATTGTTCAATTCGTTAGTAAAAACCATGCACTTTAGTGCAAGACGTTTAGTCTACTCTCATTTATGAGGTCTTACAGAAGCTCATCGCATACGGTGCATGAGTTAAGAGTGCACCCTATTTGGATTACGAAATATCGATATAAGGTGCTGACACAGGAGGTCGGTGTTCGTGCTCGCGAAATCATAAGGCAAGCATGCGACCAAAATGGAATTCAAATTATCAAGGGGCGTGTCAGCAAAGATCATGTTCACCTCTATGCTAAGTTACCCTCCCAAGCTGTCCGTTAGTAATATGGTTCGAATTTTCCAAGGACATTCGTCAAGAAAGATACAGGATGAGTTTCCACAGTTAGGGAAGGTCTATTGGGGCAAACACTTTTAGGCGATCGGTTATTCGGCATTTAGTTCAGGGCATGTAACCGACGAAATGATCCAGGAATATTTAGCCCATCACGACAACTATCCGAACCATAAGATGATGAGTTTCGTGTTGAATGATTTCCAGTTATTTTCTTTCGTCGGCTTAAGCCGAAACCTCGATTTTCAGTCGAAATATACTGATTTTTAATCAGCTTCTTTCAGCCGCAACTCATAACGATGGACTTTCAGTCCATAGTGGTTGATTCGTGTCCATTCGTGGTTCTTTTCCGATGTGTTCTCTGTGCGTTAAGTGGTTCAAAACAGACAACCTTTTTGTGCCCTTTGCACCTTTGCGGTTCAAACTATTCTACTGATAACTGGTCCGAATGTGACGGGTACCCATACACCGGTATTACTGGAGGAGAGCTTGGAGGCACTGGCAATTGACCCGGCTGGGATCTATGTGGACGGCACCTTCGGCCGCGGGGGGCACGCGCGTGCCCTGTTGGCTAGATTGGGTACCGCAGGAAACCTGTTGGGTCTGGACCGGGACCCGCAGGCAGTTGCCGCAGGTAGCACCCTAGCGCAGCGTGACCCGAGGTTTGCCATAGAGCACATGCCCATCTCCCGGATGGCGGAGGTGGCGCGGCGGCGCGGTCTCTTCGGTCGGGTAAGTGGGGTACTGTTGGACCTGGGGGTCTCCTCGCCGCAACTCGAGGCGCCGGACCGGGGCTTCAGCTTTTCCGTAGACGGGCTTCTGGATATGCGCATGGACACCAGTGATGGACAGACTGCGGCCCAGTGGTTGGCACGGGCCGAGGAGGAGGAGATCGCGCGTGTCCTGCGGGATTACGGTGAGGAACGCCATGCCAAGCGAATCGCGCAGGCCATCGTGCAGGCACGGACCGAACGGCCGCTGGTCACGACGCGCGCCCTGGGGCGGATCGTCGCCGCCGCCAGCCCAAGTCGGGAGCCGGGTAAACATCCGGCTACCCGGACCTTTCAGGCCATCCGCATCCATGTCAATCGGGAGCTCGAGGAGCTTATTGCCTGCCTGGCCGGTGTCTGCGGTCTATTGGCCGCCAGTGGCCGTTTGGTGGTCATCAGCTTTCATTCTTTGGAAGACCGTATTGTCAAGCGTTTCATCCGCAATGAGGCGCGTGGGGATCGATTTCCCCGCGGCCTTCCCGTGACGGCTCGGGAGATCAACACTCGTTTGCGGCCAGTCGGCAAGCCGGTGCGGCCCTCCGGCGCGGAGGTGGCCGCGAATTCCCGGGCGCGCAGTGCCCTGATGCGGGTGGCGGAACGACTGGTATGACCCGTTACGAGCTTTGGTTTCTATTATTGCTCATGGCGGGTACCGTCGGTACCGGAATCGGGATCGTGTACGCCAAGTATTTGAGTCGCATGGAGTTCGTGGAGCTCCAGGTCCTGCGCGCCGAGCGCCAGAAGCTGGAGGTATGCTGGGGGCAGCTGCGACTGGAGGAAGCCGCGTTGACCACCCAGCCCCGCATCGAGACCAAGGCGCGCAGGCTGCTTGACATGTATCTGCCCCGGAGTCGGGACGTGCGCGTGATCGGAGGCGGCAATGACCGCTAGAACAAGGCGACGCAAGCGCGCCGAGCGGGTCGAACGCTTGGACAAAACATCTAGCTTTATGCTGCGGCGCCGGGTCCTGGTGGGTGGCCTGGGGATACTGTTTGTGGCCGTGATCGCGAGTGCCTTCGAGCGCCAGGTCATGGAGAAGACTTTTCTCCGCAACGAGGGCGAACGTCGCCATCTGCGTGTGTCCGAAATCCCCGCCCGCCGGGGCATGATCATGGACCGCAACGCCGAGCCGCTTGCCGTCAGTACCCCGGTGGCCACTGTCTGGGGTGATCCCCGCCAATTGGTGGCACGGCCCCGGGCGGTGCGCGCGCTGGCTAGGGCCTTGGGAATAAATGGGACTGAGTTGATGGCGCGGCTGACAGCCAAGCGCGAACGCGCCTTCCTCTATCTCAAACGGAGGATCGGTCCCAAGGAGACCGCTGCCGTGAAGCGGATCATGGATAAACACCAGTTGCGGGGGGTGGGCTTGGAATCCGAATATCGACGCTTCTATCCCAGCGGGGAGATCTTCGGTCATGTCATCGGTTTTACCGATGTGGACGACCGTGGTATCGAAGGTATAGAGCTCGCTTACGATTCCTGGCTGCGGGCGGAGCCCGGCAAGCGGCGGGTCATCCAGGACGGGCGGCGGCGCGTGGTGGCCGAGGTCGAGCGTATCAAGTCGCCGCGTCACGGCAGGCATCTGACCTTGAGCCTCGATCGGCGCCTGCAGTTCCTCGCCTACCGGGAGCTGGTGCGGGCGGTGGACAAGCATCGGGCGGTCGCCGCCTCCGCGGTGGTGTTGGACGTGGAGACCGGCGAGATACTGGCGATGGTTAACCAGCCGGCCTACAACCCCAACGCCAAGCTGAACGGTAAGGAGAATGCCCGTCGCAACCGTGCCCTCACCGATGTCGTGGAGCCCGGCTCCACGGTCAAACCCATCGTGGTGGCCGCGGCGCTGGAGGCGGGTCTGGTGGGTCCGCGCACGCCCATCGACACCAATCCGGGCACCCTGCGCGTCGGGCCCGATATGGTCAGGGATATCCGCAACTACGGCCGCTTGAATACCACGGACGTCATTACCAAATCGAGCAACGTGGGTGTGGTCAAGCTAGCCTTGCGGATACGCAAGGCCAGGCTGTGGCGACTTTACGACCGGCTTGGCTTCGGTCGCTCGACCGGGATCAAGTTCCCGGGCGAGACCCCAGGGCAACTACGTCACTTCCGAGATTGGCGGCCGTTCGAGCATGCCACCCTGGCCTTCGGCTATGGCTTGTCGGTGACCACTTTGCAGCTTGCCCAGGCCTATGGGGTGTTGGCGGCGGACGGTCTCAAGCGGCCGGTCAGTCTCCTCAAGCTTCCTAAACGCCCCGCTGCGGAACGGATTCTCTCCGCCGTCACAGCGCGCCGGGTTCGGACCATGCTGGAGACGGTCGTTTCTGCTAAAGGTACCGCCAGATTGGCAGCCATCGAGGGCTACCGGGTCGCCGGCAAGACGGGTACGGCCAAGAAGGCGGTCCGGGGCGGTTATTCCTCTAGGCGCTATCAATCAGTCTTCGCCGGTATGGCCCCTGCCTCCCGGCCCCGCTTCGTCATGGTGGTCATGATCGGCGAACCGCATGGTAAATACTACTACGGCGGCAGGGTCGCCGCTCCCGTGTTCGCCAAGGTTATGGAGGGAGCCCTGCGTTTGTTCAATGTGCCGCCTGACAATCCGGGCGCGACCCTGCTGTTGGCTGGAGTTGGAGGCCGGCGGTGATGTGGATGCTTTCCGAAACCGCAGCCCGCATTGGGGGCCGGGTCGCGGGTACCGATGTCCGCTTCGACGCCGTCGGCAACGACAGCCGCGGAGATTGCACCCGGCAGCTTTTCGTGGCTCTGCGCGGGGCACGTTTCGATGCCCATGAGTTTGTCGCCCAGGCGGGACGCAGGGGTGCCGCGGCGGCCCTGGTAGATCACCGGGTGGATGTGGATATTCCGCAGCTGGTAGTGGACGACACCCGCTTAGGTCTGGGTAGGCTGGCCGCGGCTTGGCGGGAGCATGTCAAGGGTCGGGTGATTGCGGTTACCGGGAGCAATGGTAAGACCACCTGCAAGGAAATGATCGCCGCCGTCCTGGGGCAGGTTGGCTCGGTGCATGCCACCAGCGGCAATCTGAACAACGATATCGGCTTGCCCCTGACCCTGCTCGCTGCCCGCGACCAGGACTTTCTGGTCCTGGAGCTGGGGGCCAACCACCCCGGCGAGATTGCTTACCTGACCAACATGGGATGCCCGGACATCGCCGTCATCACCAACGCAGGACACGCCCACCTGGAGGGTTTCGGCAGCCTCGAGGGGGTCGCACACGCCAAGGGTGAAGTCGTCCAGGGGCTACCGCCGGACGGTACCTTCGTGGTGCCCTCAGATGCGCCTTGGCTCGACCTGTGGCGCGATCTGGCCGCTGGTCGCCGGGTGCTGACCTGCGGTCCCGATGTTACGGCAGATGTGCACGCCGAGGTCGATGGGATGCGAAGCGTGTGGGACGAGCGTGGTTTCCGTACTGACTTTGCGGTCCGGATCGGTGGCTCGACGCTGGCGCTGACGCTGGGTCTGGCGGGTGCGCACAATATTCGCAATGCCCTGGTAGCGGTGGCCGTTGCCGAGGTCTTGGGCGCAGGACCCGATGCGATTCGGGCTGGGCTTACGAGCTTGAAGCCGGTGCCTGGACGTTTGTGTCCCAGACGAGGCCCCGGTGGGCTGCGTCTGATCGACGACAGCTACAATGCCAATCCGGACTCGGTCCGGGCGGCCATCGAGGTGCTGGTGGGACTGCCCGGTCGTCACTGGCTGGTCCTCGGCGACCTGGCGGAGCTGGGATCGGATGCCGCAGCTCTGCACCAGAGCCTGGGGGAAGCCGCACGGACGGCCGGTGTCGAGGTTCTCTACACGGTAGGAACACTCAGTGCCCTGACAGCGGAGGCCTTCGGCCCGTGCGGTAGGCACTTTGACGATCAGGTGTCCCTGATCTCCGCGCTACGCAGGCACCTGGGTTCCCGTGACCTGGTACTGGTGAAGGGATCTCGGACCGCGGCCATGGAGCAAGTGGCGGACGCCCTCTGCGGTACGGAGGGGACTTGAGATGCTCCTCTATCTGACCGCTTGGCTGGGACAGTTCGAGAGTGCCTTTTTCGTCTTCCGCTACCTGACCCTACGTGGGATCATGGCGGTGCTCACCGCCTTGATGATCTCCTTCTTGGCCGGACCGGCCATGATCCGGCGGCTGACCCGGTACAAGATCGGTCAGACCGTAAGGGACGACGGGCCTCAAAGCCACCTGTCCAAAGCGGGCACCCCCACCATGGGCGGGGCCCTGATCCTGGTGGCCGTCGGGATTGCCACCCTGCTGTGGGCAGATCTCACCAACAGCTATGTCTGGCTGGTACTGCTGGTCACCCTCGCCTGCGGAACCATCGGGCTGGTGGATGACTATCGGAAGCTAGTGCTCAAGGATTCTAAGGGCCTGGCTTCCCGCTATAAGTTTCTCGGGCAGTCCCTGGTAGGCCTGGCTGCTGCCGGATACCTCTATGCCATCGCCGCGACTCCTGCCGAGACGGCCCTGTTGGTACCCTATCTAAAGGAGGTTTCCTTCCAGCTCGGGCCCTGGTTTATGCTCCTGGCCTATCTGGTCATTGTGGGCTCTAGCAACGCCGTGAATCTTACGGACGGGCTGGACGGGCTCGCGGTGTTGCCCACGGTGTTGGTCTGCGGTGCCTCGGCCGTGTTTGTCTATGCCTCCGGCCATGTGAACTTCGCAACCTATCTCAAGATCCCGTATGTGGCGGGCGTGGGTGAGGTGGTGGTCTTCTGCGGCGCCTTGGTGGGCGCCGGGCTCGGCTTCCTCTGGTTCAACACCTATCCGGCCCAGGTCTTCATGGGCGACGTGGGCGCCCTGGCCCTGGGTGCGGCCCTGGGCACGATCGCGGTGATCGCCCGCCAGGAGGTAGTGCTGCTGATTATGGGTGGTGTCTTCGTCATGGAGACCCTGTCGGTGATGATGCAGGTGGCCTCCTTCAAGCTGACGGGCAAACGGATCTTTCGCATGGCGCCCCTGCACCATCATTTCGAGCTCAAGGGTTGGCCGGAGTCGAGGGTGATTGTGCGGTTCTGGATCCTGACCGTGATCTTGGTATTGATTGGGCTGGCGAGTTTGAAGATCCGGTAAGCACTGGAACCGCGAGAGGGGATTGGACCGCATCATTCGTTTTTATCCGCAAATGAACGCGAATAAACGCAAATTGGATTTTATGCTTCGTCATTCCGGCTGGGACGCTGGAATCCAGACGCCAGGGATGGAAAACCTGCGGGAAGCTGAAACATCCGCTATAGACATCGGACTTACCGGTTCATGCCGATGCGGTTCGTTGCATTCACCACACCCTACATGGCTCATACCATGAACAAGCAAAAACTTATCGAAATATTCGAGTCTGAAGCCAAGCTGGATGAAACTCTCGGTGTAGATATAACTCAGGTAATAAATCTACCTGAACAACTTTAGACAAAGCATGTGGATGAAATAATAGGAGCAGCAGTCAGGAATCGTATTGAAGAACATAAGATGGATGAGTTGATAGACCTGCTCAGAACTTATTACCCACTACTACGCGGAATTGAAACTCTAAAGCGTACCAAACAATCTCAGATGTGATTCCGTTCGGGGCATGAATCGATTATCGAACCTTGAGAAGAGGCGCTTATGTCCTACCAGAACATCGATGTACCGCTCTCGCCCACCGAGGTGAAGGCTATCAAGGACGCCTTCGAGACCGTGCTCAAAAAACTCCCGTTTCTGGTCAATATGACGCCCCACGAGCGCAAGATCGTCTTCAAGACCGGGCCCGATAGCGTATCCTTCGTCCAAAATGCCCTGTCAAGGCCGCCGCCAAGACCACGCCAGGGCTGAAGCCGATAGCCGAGCAACTGGGCGAACGCTTCAAGCGAGCGCGCAAGAAGAGGCAGCCCGACCAGCCAGAGGAATGAGGAATGGCGTGGTGATTGAGGTTTGCAGTCCAGGCTCGGAGTTTCGATGGAGAGGTTCTCTCGTTCCCACGCACCGCGTGGGAACGCATAAGCTCCGCGCCGCGGAGTGTCTCGGAGACGCCATGAGCCGTAGCCGCTACCGTATCGTCGAGCCGCAGGCGCCGCATTTCATGACATTATCTGGAAAAACAAGTGAAGAACTAGAAATCTTACACGGCACGGCAGGTTATCGATTATCTGCGGGCCGGAAACTCGACGCGGTTATTGGCAAAGCTGGCCTATTACAAGATAAGGATACAAGATGGATCGTGAATATCAGTTATGGGGAGAAGGATCACATCCGCAGTGGATTCAAAACGAAGGGATGTTGGTGGAGAAATTGGTGTATATCTACAACAATCCGGTCAAACACGGATATGTGGATCAGCCGGAGCATTGGCGTTATTCCAATGCGTGGAATTATTCGGTCCTGAGGGGTTTGATTCACGTGTATACGGAATGGTGGACACAGGTTTGATTCTCTCCGCGACGCGGAGTAACCAGGTTCCCACGCAGCGCATGGGAGCGAGAAAAAATGAATTGTTTCAATGAGGCCATGGTATTAAACCGTGAAATGAGTACCTTGAAAACGTGAGGATAGGATAATGGTCGTCAACAAAAATCATCGCTTATTAGTCCTAAAAATCTTGTTAATCCTGAGAATCCTGTACTATTAGATACCGTGGCTTGATGCCATAGCTTTATTAGAGACCCTTACAGCAGTGCCTGGAATGACTCGAATGACGCAGCCCCGATCCTTCCCCGACAAGGCCCTTATTCTAGGCCTGGGCAAGACGGGTCTGTCTTGCGCCCGTTATTTGGGGAGCCGGGGGGTTACCGTGGCGGTCATGGATTCGCGCCAAGCACCTCCCGAACTGGAGGCGGCGCGGCGGGAGCTGCCGGATCTGCCCTTGTTTCTCGGCGGCTTCGATCCGGACGTCATCAGGGCCGTCGAGTGGCTGGTCGTCAGCCCTGGCCTGTCTTTGCGGGAACCTCCCATTGCCGAAGCAGCGGCGCGGGGGGTACCGGTGCTGGGGGATATCGAGCTCTTCGCTCGGGCTGTGCGTGCCCCGGTGGCCGCTATTACCGGCTCCAACGGCAAGAGTACGGTCACCACCTTATTGGGACGGATGGCACAGCTGTTGGGCGTCCGAGCAGCGGTCGGCGGAAACCTGGGGCAACCGGCCCTGGAGCTGCTCGACGATAGGGTGGAGCTCTATGTACTGGAGCTTTCCAGCTTCCAGCTCGAGTCCACTTGGTCCCTCGCACCCAAGGTGGCAACCGTGCTCAATGTCTCGGCGGACCATATGGACCGTTACGACAGCCTCGCCGATTACGCCGCCGCCAAGGCGCGGATCCTATCCGGTGCCCACACAGGGGTCCTCAATCTGGATGATTCCCAGGTGCGGGCCATGGCGGGTATAGCGGACCGGGGCATCGGATTTACGCTCGGGGTACCTGAGTCGGCATCGGATTTCGGAGTGATCGAGCATGGTGGAGAGACTTGGATCGCCTGCGGAAAAAATCGCCTTCTGCCAGCCAATAAGGTTGCCTTAAAAGGCCGTCACAACCTGGCCAACGCCTTGGCCGCACTGGCCATGGGTCAGGTCTGTGGGCTGTCGGAGGCGGCCATGCTGGAGGCTCTGCGTACCTTCCCTGGGCTGCCCCACCGCACTGATCTGGTGGCCAACAAAGGGGAGGTTGACTGGTACGACGACTCCAAGGGGACCAACCCGGGGGCGACCGTTGCCGCCCTGAATGGTCTGATCGATCCCGCAGGTCCCAAACGGGCGGTCCTCATCGCTGGCGGCGACGGCAAGGGTACCGACTTTAGCCCCCTGGCATCGGCGGTGGAGAGAATGGTGCGGGCGGTGGTCCTGATCGGACGCGACGCCCCCCTGATCGAGCGCGCGCTCGCTGGCCGGGCGAAGATACTGCGCGCGCGGGACATGATCGATGCGGTGCACCGCGCCCTCTCTGCCGCGCGGCCCGGCGATTGTGTGCTGCTCTCCCCGGCCTGTGCCAGCTTCGATATGTTCGAGGACTACAGACATCGAGGTCGGGTCTTCGCGGCGGCGGTGGAGGCCCTCAAAGTATGAGCGCCGAAGACCGGATTCGGCCGGCGAGCCCCGGCGTGCATCCCGCCGGCGTCGAGGATCAGGTCCGCCAGACAGGCTTCGACACGCATCCTGACACTGCCGGGAAGCGGACGGATCCCGATGCGAGAGTGCCGAAGCGGGACCGCCGCCAGATTGGTCGGTTGCCGGACTTGGATTGGCTGCTCCTGGCCTGTGTGCTGGTACTGTTGGGATTCGGGTTCGTGATGATGTCATCCGCGTCCATGCCCATTGCCGATCGTACCTTCGATGCCCCCCTCCATTTCGTGGTTCGGCATGCCCTGGCCCTGGGGCTGGCCGCGGTGGCGGGAATCCTGGTGTTTGCCATTCCCTTGGCCTTGTGGGAGCGGTCAGGACCCGCCTTGTTCTTCTTAGGTCTGGTCTTATTGGTCCTGGTCTTGGTTCCGGGCATCGGGCGTACAGTCAACGGCGCCAGCCGTTGGATTCCGCTTGGATCCCTCAATCTCCAGAGCTCCGAGCTCATGAAGTTCTTTGCCGTCATCTTCGTGGCCGGCTATCTGGTGCGTCGCCACGAGGAGGTGGTCACCAGCCTGTGGGGATTTCTCAAGCCCATGATCCTGGTGGTGATCGCCAGCGCCTTGATCATGTTCCAGCCGGACTTCGGCACCACCGTCATCCTGCTCGCCACGGTGCTAGGTCTGTTGTTCCTCGGGGGCGTCCGGCTGATCCATTTCGTCATTCTGTTCGGAATGCTGACAATGGTCGCCGTGATCCTGGTGACGCTGGAGCCCTATCGGTTGGAACGGGTCACCTCCTTCATGAATCCCTTCGCCGACCCCTTCGATACCGGCTTCCAGCTCTCCCAGGCACTCATCGCCTTCGGTCGCGGCGAGTGGCTTGGGGTCGGGCTCGGGAACGGCATCCAGAAACAGTTTTTTCTCCCCGAGGCCCACACGGACTTTCTGATGGCAGTCATCGGTGAGGAGCTGGGACTGGCGGGCACCTTGTCGGTGATCGCGGCCTTTGGCTTTTTCCTGTGGCGCGTGCTGGCCATCGGTGCCCGCGCCGAGCGCGCCGGTTGCTGGTTTGCCGCCTACGCAGCCCACGGGTTCGGGTTGGGCATCGGCCTCCAGGCTATGGTCAACATCGGTGTGAACCTGGGTCTATTGCCGACCAAGGGACTTACCTTGCCCTTTATGAGCTACGGGAACAACAGCATCATCGTCACCTGTATGGCGGTGGGACTCCTGCTGCGTATCGACCAAGACCTACGGCTCGAGGCCGTGGAGCGGAGACCCGCGGAGGAAATGATATGGGCCCGCGCCTAGCCGTCATGGCCGGGGGCACCGGCGGTCACGTCTTCCCCGCCCTGGCGGTGGCCGGGCTGCTGCGCGAGCAGGGTATGGAGGTATTCTGGATCGGTACTAGGCGCGGTTTGGAGGCGCGATTGGTCCCTGCGAACGGATTTCTGCTAGAGTGGATCAGCATCGAGGGACTGCGGGGCAAGGGGCCGCGGCAGCTCCTAGCGGCTCCCTTCAAGCTCGCGGCGGCCCTGCGTCAGGCTGCTGATATCCTACGCCGGCGCCGCCCCGATCTAGTGCTGGGGATGGGTGGCTTTGCCGCCGGGCCCGGTGGGCTCGCGGCTAAGTTCTTAGATGTCCCCCTGGTAATCCAGGAGCAAAACCGGGTACCGGGACTCACCAATCGCTGGTTGTCCCGCATCGCCGCGCGTGTGTTCCAGGCCTCTCCTGGTAGTTTCCCCGCAGGACGCGGTGCGATCACCAGCGGCAACCCGGTCCGCCCGGAGATCCTGGCCTTGAAAACGCCGCGGGAGCGGTTGGTGTCTCGGTCCGGTCCCGGCCGCCTGCTCGTGATTGGAGGGTCCCTGGGGGCCAGAGTACTCAATGAGACCGTCGCCGGGGCGGTTGCCACCCTCCCTCCCGGGCAGCGACCACAGATTCGCCACCAGGCCGGGGAGCGCACGCTGGAGACGGCCCGCGGGGCCTATGTCGAAGCCGGCGTTGAGGCCCAGATCATCCCGTTCATCGAAAATATGGCGGAGGCCTATGCCTGGGCGGATCTGGTGGTCTGCCGGGCCGGTGCCCTGACTGTCTCCGAGCTGGCGGCAGCGGGCGTGGGCTCGATCCTGGTGCCCTATCCCTATGCGGTAGACGATCACCAGACCGCTAACGCCCTTTACTTGGTGGAAGCGGGTGCCGCATGGCTCTTATCTCAGACCGAACTCTCCCCGGCGTCCCTGGGTAGGATGCTGGCCGGGTTATTCAGCGATCGGTCGCGCTTGATTGCGATGGCCCAGGCCGCCCGCGGGCGGGCGGAGCCGGATGCGGCGGAAAAGATCGCCCGAGCCTGCTGGGAGGTCGTCAAGACATGAGCACGGCGGTGCGTTTGCGCCCCCTCTTCCTCCGGGAGAGGATCGGGGAGAGGGGATCAATCAAGAAACGGGGAGTGGTTGATGAACTTTTCTAGGCTACCACCCAGAAATTTACTACGACCCGAGGCTGGGAGTATGGGCCCTATCGCGGAGCAGGATGCGGCAATCGGGATTGCCCGAATCTGCCGGGAGGCCGGTGGAGCATGAGCGAGACGATTCGTTTCGGGGCCGGCAACATGGGGCGGATCCGCCGTCTGCACTTCGTCGGTATCGGGGGTTCGGGCATGAGCGGCATCGCCGAGATTATGGTCAACCTCGGCTATCGGGTCTCCGGCTCCGATCAACGGGTGAGTGAGACAACCCGGCGGCTGGAGTCCCTGGGCGCGATGATCTCCATCGGACACCGGCCCGAGCAGGCACAGGGGGCCGATGCGGTCGTGGTCTCTACCGCCATCGACGCGCACAACCCGGAGCTGTGCGTCGCCCGGGCGCAGCGGATCCCAGTGGTACGCCGCGCTGAGATGCTGGCCGAGCTCATGCGTTTCTATTATGGAGTGGCGGTGGCCGGGACCCACGGCAAGACCACTACCACCAGCCTGATTGCGAGCGTGCTGGCCGAGGGCGGGCTGGACCCGACCTTCGTGATCGGTGGACTCCTGAACAGTGCTCGCGCCAATGCCCGGTTGGGCACCAGCCAATACCTGATCGCCGAGGCCGACGAGAGCGATGCCTCCTTTCTCTACTTGCAGCCCATGCTGGCGGTGCTCACCAACATCGACGCCGACCACATGGGTACCTACGACAACGACTTCGATCGTCTGCGCAGCACCTTCATGGAGTTTCTGCACCACCTGCCCTTCTACGGGCTGGCGGTATTGTGCAGCGACGACGACGAGGTCCGCGCCCTGATGCCCATGATCCCGCGTCCGGTGCGTACCTACGGGACCCTTGCGGAGGCGGATGTATGGGGCAAAGACATCCGCCAGGAAGGCCCGCGCATGGTTTTCTCCGTGCGGTGGGAGGGTCGGGAGGGGCCTCTCCGGGTAGAACTCAATCTGCCCGGGCGTCACAATGTGCTCAACGCTCTGGCCGCAATCGCGGTGGCCCTGGAGCTGGGCGTGAAAGAGACTGCCATCCAGCGCGCGCTGCGCGGTTTTCAAGGCATCGGCCGCCGTTTTGCCGTCACGGAGGTGAACACGGGGGATGGCCGCGAGTTGATTTTAGTGGATGACTACGGGCATCACCCGCGGGAGGTAGCGGTTACCCTCGAAGCGGCGCGCCATGGCTGGCCAGATCGGCGATTGGTGCTGGTGTTCCAGCCCCATCGTTTTACCCGAACCCAGGAGCAGTTCGAGGATTTCGTGCAGGTGTTGTCGGATGTGGACGTACTGGTCCTATGCGAGGTCTATTCGGCGGGTGAATCGCCGCTGCTGGGCGCCGACGGCCGCACCCTGAGCCGTGCGATCCGGGCCCGGGGCAAAGTGGACCCGGTGTTTGCCGGGGAACTGGAAGATGTCCCCCGCATCCTGGGGACTCTGCTGGAAGACGGCGACCTGATCCTGACCATGGGGGCCGGCGATATTGGCGCCCTGGCGGGCCGGTTGCCGAGGCTGTTACGGGCAGAAAGGAAGGAGGGGCGATGAAGAACCACGAACGGACACGAATCAACCACTATAAACTGAAAGTCCATAGTATGAGTTGCAGCTGAAAGCCGCGTTTTCGGCTTAAGCTGACGAAAGAAAATGACTGGAAATCATTCAACACGAAACTCATTATCGTTATGGTTCGGATGGTTGTCGTGATGGGCTAAATATTCCTGGATCATTTCGTCGGTTACACGCCCTGAACTAAATGCCGCATAACCGATCGTTCAAAAGTGTTTGCCCCAATAGACCTTTCCTAACTGTGGAAACTCATCCTGTATCTTTCTTGACGAACGTCCTTGGAAAATTCGAACCATATCACTAACGGACAGCTTGGGAGGGTAACTTATAGAGAGGTGAACATGATCTTTTCTGACACGCCCCTTGATAATTTGAATTCCATTTTGGTCACATGCTTGCCTTATGATTTCGCGAATACGAACACCGACCTCCTGTGTCAGCACCTTATATCGATATTTCGTAATTCAAATAGGGTGCACTCTTGAATCATGCACCGTATGCGATGAGCTTCTGTAAGATCTCATAAATGAGAGTAGACTAAACGTCTTGCACTAAAGTGCATGGTTTTTACTAACGAATTGAAAC
>Ga0049114_1000052_pt1 | contig 31563 bp, 18 predicted proteins | sample WorMettanBELIZE2_FD_55211 | JGI IMG/M metagenome (GOLD analysis project Ga0049114, IMG submission 55211) | Marine gutless worms symbiont microbial communities from Max Planck institute for Marine Microbiology, Germany - Olavius tantulus BELIZE.2 | ecosystem: Host-associated > Annelida >... | reverse complement strand
TTCCCAACCTCAATTGACAAAGATCGAACACTGGCTTAACAACCGGCCAAGAAAATGCTTGAAATTCAAAACACCGGCGGAAGTCTTTAAGGCCGAGTGTTACACTTAAACATTGAATGCAGGTTTCAAATTTGTGATTTTTTTTTCGCCTTTCAGCTTTTTTACATCCCAGCATCCAGATACCAGGATCCAGAACAAAAAAACGCCCAGAATCCCTGAGGCTCTGGGCGTTTAAAACAATCTGGACCTGAAAGCAGGTCAGGATAAATTTGGGCTATTCGGAAAGCGTATTATACGCCTTTGCCTTTTTTACGAAATCCTCCCGACGCTGTTCATATAGGTCGATATCTTCATTGAGCGCGCGACGTTTTTCCTTATACGTCACGTATTCATCCCAAGTGGTCCAGGAGCCCTGCTCGGACTCGAGGGCTTTACGTCGGTCCTCAAGAGCTTTTAAATCTTCATTCAGTTCTTTCCGTACCCCTTCCAGGCCGTTGTGGGTTTTGGTGTCCGCCTTCTGAATGGCAGTCGTTTTCATGTCGTGGATTTCCAGCTGTTCCAGCCGTCTTTCATCCCTGGCTTTGGCCGCCTGTTCTTCCGGGGTCAGGTAATCGTTCTCTTCATCATAGCTTTTGATTCGGGACCGCTGGTCTTCCGGCACTACGGCGATGTTGTCGGTAAACCGGAGCATCCCGTTTTCATCGTAATAGCGGTAAAACTCGGCAGCTCCCGGTACCGGCCACAACATCAGACAGATTACTAGCAGCGCAGGGCTGAAAATCCCCAATCGTTTTGTACATTTTGAATTTTTTTGTCAAAACGCACCTCCTTAAAGAATGGGTCATCGCACCTTTCCCCGTTAAACGAATTAATCCAGGGGGGCATCAAACTTCCACAGGCTTTTCAGTCTCCCAATCCCGTTTTGTTCCACGCCGACAAAATCGCCCTTCTGAAAACTGGACCGCGTGAGTCTGATCCGGTCCGACTCCCGGACATATTCCGGGGGAAATTCACCGTCATTCCGTATGATGGTGTCATTGACGATCACCCAGTCGCTCTGGATCTCGTCGATCTTGCCGAGGACGTCAAAATGGGGCAGTTCGTCGTCTGCCGGAAGGAAGGGGACGTGGATGACGAGCAACGCCAACAGCATTGCCATGGCGCCGATTGTCCATTTTGTCAGCCCGCTTCTAAATTGGTTCGTACGGATGTGCGCTGTTAGGGCCATTTCCGACATCTCCATTCACACCGGTCGTGATAAATAGACCAGACTGTCAGGTGTTTGTTTCTGTCAATGTGCCGCAAACCGATCGCCGGCCCGGGCATGCCCTGCACATTGTGAAGGGCATGCCCTATCCAGCCGGGAACACCGGTTAAAGGTTCAGGTTAGCGTTCTCTCCAGTAGAACATCCCGATTTTCTCGGCCACCTCAGTGGTGACGTTGATCCCGCCGCCCGAATCCGGGGAGTATTTAATTTCCCTCTTATCATCGGGCATCCGCAGGATGACCGGCGGGTACATCATCTTATTAAAATGGATGCCGGTGGGCGCCACAGTGATAAACTCAGGCGACTCGGGATCCGTGGGATCGTATTTCGGGTTTCGGATGACGATCAGGTCTCCTGCGGAAATGGCCGCATCCAGGTCGATGTCGAACTGGGCCGTATCCATGCGTCCGCCGGTGAACGCATTCATCTCGTGGAGTATGGAATCGCCGCCGGCCGAGCACGGAGTATTCCTCGGGATAGACGTCATCACGATGTACTTGTCGTCCCGAATGATACCGTTCCGGATGACCCGCTCCCGGTCAGAGGGGTGCGGCAGGTCAAAATACCATCCTGCATGGTTCGCCTCCGCGGTGGTCGGATCATCCCGCTGGCCCTTGCTGGCCTTTTCCGGATCGTCCTCGGTCTTCCAGATCAGCGGCTCATTGCTAAGCACCCTGAGGAATCGGCTGAACTCTTCGGAACAACCGGACACTTCCGGATCGGTGACGTCGGTCGTGGATTTGGTGACCGGATCGCCGCCGGTTTCTTCCGGAGGACAGGTGAAGAAATGCACTTCTTCATAGAAGTCTTCGACCTGTTTGCGCAACGAGATGTTGGCGTCCAGATTGCTCAGGGAATTGGTCTCCGACGCTCCGGAACCCGCCCGCGTCATGGTACCGAGATATTCCCGACGGTCCTTGAGCAGGTGGTCCGGATCCGCTGAGGCAGACGCGTCGCCGTAGTCCCAGACACCGTATATGGTCTGAATGGTCGAGACGCCGGGGTCTGTCGGCGGATCGGCATCGTCCTTGTGCAGGTACTTGCCGGTACCGAACACAACCAGGAATCCCGGTTTGTCGCTATCCGGATGCCTAATCACGCTCGGCGTGATGGTGATCGGTTGGGTTTTGTTTCCCGGGCCCCTGGCGGTAAACAACGGGGCCGGATCATCCGTCGCGTCCCTATGGTACACGCGCCAATCCACGTGGTCATCGGAGGTCAGATCGAACTTCCACAGGTTGCCGCCCAGGTCGCCGGCATACACATAATCCACGGTGGTATTGCCGTCCGCATCGAGGGGCACAGGCTCGGACAGACCGTTGCAGTCTCCGGGGCAGGTCGCGGTGGCCGAGGCCTTGATAATGGCCACAGGAGTACCGGCGGGACTGGTGACGCCACCCTCGATGGTATCGAAGACGCGCATCACAAACAGTGTGGGACACTGGTCCTTGCTGTCGTAACCGTTTCCGAGCAGCACCACCCAACCGATATCCGGATCGTTCGATTTGACCATAAACGGCCGGGCGTACGTATAGCCAAGCTGAACCTTCTCGGCCTGGGGAGTTGTGGCTCTGGGATATTCCCACAGGACCCAGCTACCCACGTTATCCTCGGTGAGGGTGAGGGGATCGGTCACATCCAGGGCATAGAGGCCCTTGCCGCCCCGTCCCAGGCCGCCGAACAGGATCTTCTGGCTCCCGGTATCCCCCACATACGGTGTGGCATCCACGTAGAACTGGTGGGCGCTGCCGGGTCGGGTCAGATCGTTGAGTTTTGGAAAGACCAGATTCGGCACGTAGGCAAACAGCTCCTTGCCGTTATCCGGATCGGTTTTATCCTCGTCGGCGTAGAAGGCATGAATCATGCCGTCATTGCCACCCACATAGAGGACGCCGTATATGCTGCTGTCAGCGGCCACATACTGCTCATAGAGCGGCGATGAATGGACGATGTCGCCCAGCTTGCTGAAACGCTGCCGGAAGTAACCGCCGACCTTGTCTTCCTCGTAGGTGTTGTCGCCGCGGAGGTAATTGACCTTCCGGGTGATCTCGGTTGCCGTGGCGCCGGGCAGATAGTCCCGCTGGGCCGTCGTCAACTGGTCATATCGGAACTTCTTTCCGAGTTCGTTGACCGGGTCGTAGGTGGCGATCACCCGGCCGGAGTTCCACGAGGTTTTGTTCCAGGAAGGCGGATCCGGCCAGTCGGGATTGGCCTTGGGCAGCACATCCCCCAGCTTATAGCTGGCCGACCAGATCGGCTTGTCGAATCGGACATCACCGGTTTTTTCGCCCGCCTGTTGGTTGGTGGGGGTCACCACTTCGTAGGCCCGGACATCGCCGGTCCAGCCGTCGGAGGAGTAGCTCGACTGGAACATCACGGTGCCGGCATGCAGCTCCTCGCCGTTGATGGACAGGGAGGCGCCGGTACCAATCCGGGAGATGACGTTCGCGACCACGTCGGACAAGCTGGAAACCAGCTGGCCCGGATCTTCGGCGCTCAGGAAGACCCCCCGACCGTTGACCGACGCGTGCCACATGTCGTCGATCTGTTTCTGGCAGTTGGAACAGGAGAACGGATCCGGCCAGACCGGGTATGTCCGGTCGGTCTCCACCGTATTGAACAGATCGTAGTCTTCAGGATTCAGGGTTCCTGTCACACCAAAGGCAACGGTATACGTAACCATGTGTTGCCGGTTGTTGGCGTCGATGTAGTTGGTCGGCACATCGTTGTCCAGATCCGACACCATGTCGGTATTCCAGTAATACTGGGCCACATCGGCCAGGGTATTGGAATAAGTGGTCGCCGTGGTGGTCGGATTATCCTGGTACGGGGCGCCCTTGGCCTGGTCGGCATCCCCAATGCTCGGGCTCGAACCGTTCCAGAACCCGTCCGTCATGAGGATAGCAAAGGATTGCTGGCAGTTACCGCCCGCATCCTGGGGATACCAGGGGTTGCCGGTGAGCGTGGTATCATCACCTTCGATACCGCCGTCCTGGTTGTCATCGTTGTGAAAGTATCGGCCGACATTTCGAAGGGCGATACGCAGGGGCGTGCCGCCGCTGTTGGTGTAATTATAAAGGATATTGAGCAGGTCGTTGGTCCTGTCCGGATAACTTCCCACCTTGACCTTGAGCACCGGCTGATTGAGCCGACCCCAGAGGGAATACAAGCCAATCTGCACGCCGCGGATCTGTTTGATGGAGTGCCCCACGGCCGCCTTGGCCGCCAGATGGCGGGCCCGGTAAAAGGCGAACCAGTCGGCGAAGTTTCGCCGGTCCTGTTCGGCGCTGCGGTAGAACGTGATCGCCTTGGACGCCGTGATATCGGCCGCCAGGCCGGTGCCCGGCTGATCGACGGTAATGGCGCTGGTGGTGCTGCTCAGGACCCGGTAGAAGGTGGTATCCCCTTCGATGGTAAAGTAGGCACCTGCGTCGGGGGCGGATTCCAGACCGTTGACGTTCAGGGTCAGATCCCCTGCCGTGGCGGTAACGATGGTGGCGGTCCGGTTGTCCGGCAGCAGCAGTCCCAAGGACTGGAGGGTGGCCGGATCGGTCACCTCGGTCAGTTCACCATCGCTGACGGTGTCATCCGGATCGCTCTGATTTGCCGTGGCAAACAGGTAGAATCGGCGCTGCAGGGTACTGTCGCCCACCCTGCCGGTCATGTTGACCAGGTAGATGTTATCGTCGGTCCCCTTCATGTAGTAATGGGAGTTGGCCATGGTCACCGCCGAAGGTCCGCCTGTTTGGTCCACCCAGGCAATCGCGTCGGCGTTGGCATCCTGGTTGCCGTGGTCGGCAGGACGCCAGCTCAGCTCCAGGTACTCGTTATCGCCGCCGGCAGCCGTAAACCGGAATGTCGTGGTACCGCCGGTGGACTGGAGCGGATTCCACTGGGTGCCGTCGTTCTCGTGATCCAGCGGATCGGTGGTGACACAGTTCACACCGCCGCCGTCATAGCAGATCGTGTAGCTGACCTGGGTGTCGTAGGCGCCGGTGTCACGGAACCGCGCAAAGAGCTGGTAGTCGGCGTCCGTCGTCACATGGGGGTACCAGCGGGCAATATGCGTCGTGGTGTCGTCACCTCCGGTCTGGGTATCGTGGTAATGATCCAGATAGGCTTCATTGGCGCCCTGTGTCCCGGTATCCCAGGTGCCGGCGACAATCTCGAACCGGCGCACGCCGGTGAGCCCTACCGGCGGTTTGATGATGCGCACCGCATCGGCAGTGATACGCCTGTCGTCCCCTTCCCGCTCCAGCACAACCCGGGCACTATTGGCCGCGAAGGTATACGTGCCGAGGGATTGCCACTGCCCGCCGTTGGTCCGCTGGTTCAGGTACACCACATCGGACCCGCCGGAGTGGTAGACCGTGTACTTGGCGTCGTTTGTCCAGTAAGTCGACTCCCGGTACTTGACTTCCACGATCCAGTCTCCGGCCGCGTGTGTGGGCGTGCTGAAGTCCCAGGTCGCGGTGCCGTTTTGCCATGAGCTCGTGTACCGGTAGTTGGAACCTTCATAGCCGGATCTCCATGAACCGTTGTTCCAGCTGGAGCCGGTTTCCGAATAGCCCGGATCGCCGTTGTCGATCATGACGCTGGCCCCGGGCACGGCCGCCGGCTGATCCTCGTCGTCCACGATCAGATCGGTGGCTTCATCCACGGGAGATCCGGCCTGGCCGGCAATACTCAGGTCATAGAACGTCGCGTCCATGGCCGTGGTGGTGGTGCTGGTGGTGCCCGGGAAACGCCGCGGGTTATCCGGATCATGCAGCGCGTCCTTGGTCGGCCAGGGAACGTAAGTGGTTGCCGGATTGTAGTAGATCTTGTTGTACTCGTGCCACTGGGACTGCCACTTGGCGCGTGCGTCACCGCCGCCGGAGCCCAGGGTGCTCCACGTGCTGTGCCCGTCAAACAGGTAGTACTCCCCGTCGAACGTGCCCTGGGATTCCAGAGTCATAAACTCCCAGTTCATGGAGCCGGAGTCGTCAAGAATAAACATGATGTTGGCCGGTGCCGCCTGCAGGGTGGTATCCAGCGGGATATCCGAAATGGGCAGGCAAACCGTCCCGAGACTGGCATCCAGATCCACACCGTTGCAGTCCTGGTCGATGCCGTCACCGGCGATCTCGGTAAATCCGGGCCCCCGGGTGGGATCGGTGTCGTCACAGTCACCCTGGTTTTCGGTCTTTCCATCGCCGTCGTCATCCACATCCAGATCGGTCTTGCTGGTGAATACGGCAATGACGGTTTTCGGCGCATCCATGAAGACATCCGTGGTCGGCACGGTGCCGTCGGCATCCCCCTTCCAGTTGGTAAACACCACATTGGCCGGATCGACCGGGCTCGCCGACACCGACGCTGTGGCCTGGCTCGTAATGCCCGGCTCGCCCTGGGTCTGGACCGTCAGAATCGGCTTGTAACGGCCCTCCTCGGAATGATCACCGGATATTGCAATCGCGAACTCAACCGTTGCGCCGACCCGGGTGCCTCCGGTTTCTTCGGTTTCCCAATCGGCCTGGTCATGAACGATGAACTTAAAGTTTCGGCTATCACACGGCAGATTCACCCTCTCCAGGTGGTCCATGTTCTGAGCTACGTAGACGCCCTGGTCGACATCATACAGGCTCCACCTGCCGGCGCCCTGCCACACGGCCTGGGCCATGAAGGGATGGATCTTCCCGGTAAACTCCCAGGGTAGCCGGAACGAGGCGGTAATGTCATAAGGATCGATGCCGGAGCGGGTCAGCGGATCGAATTTGTACTGGTGGATCTTGTCGCTCACGATCGTATAGCCGGTTGTTCCGGTGCTATCCCACACGCTGGCACCATCCACCGTTACATCGTCGATACACCATCCATCATCGGCTGTAACCGTGTATGTCGGCATATCCCCGTAGTAGTAGCTCGTGGGACTTGAAACGGCGATACTGCCGTTGGTACCCGCCGTTGGATTGACCAACGGGTTCATCAGAATATTGGCCTCGATCTCGTGATCGGCGGCGATACCCAGAATTTCTCTCTGGACGTCGAAGGAGCTTGTTTCTTCCAATGTACCGTCGACGATCAGGTTGACCATATACCCTTCTGTCGGGGAGAAGTTGTACAGGGTCGAATTCTGCGTCTCGTCCAGGACCTCCGGGTTCAGGTCCGGCGGCGCCAGTACCGGGCTGGTGGTGACCGTCACCTGGGCGGTCTCGCCGGTGAGGGAACGGGCCACCTGCCACTGCTGGTTGAAGGTGACCGTTATGGTCTTCGGCCCGGTGATGGGACCGATGACCAACGGATTGGTGGTCGTGGACGCACCGTCGATGTAGGTGACGAAGCGCGATCCTTTGATGCCCGGCGCGCCGAATGGGGTGGCCGTCAACCGGATCGTGTCGCCCGATTCCACATCAAAACCTGACGTATATCCGGCGGTCCCCGAGTCGGATGTCGCAAAGAACGGCGATTCCGGCAGGACACCCGCATCGTCCCAGGAAACCAGACCGCCACCGGTGCCGGCCCATTGGATGGTTACCGTATGGACCGGTATGACCGTTACGGTCACAGTGGCGGTTTCGGTAACGCCGCCGGCAGTGACGGTGTAATTGAATGTATCCGGTCCAAGCACACTACCGGTGTATTCAACGGTGCCGATGCCGGTGATCATCACCGTGGCCCCGTTGGCTGTCGGGCTCGTCACGGCTGTCACATTGGCGCCGGCGTCCTCCCACACCTCGTCGGCCATGACGTCGATGGTGACTGGCGTACCCGCCGCCGCATCGGCTGTGTCGTTTCCGATATCCTGAGCAGCGGTGACCGTCACGGTCACGGTGGCGGTTTCATCCGCGCCGCCGTTGCTCACCGTGTAGGTAAAGGTATCCGGGATGCCGCTCCAGTCAGAGTTCCAGTCCGGGTTCGGCACATAGGTCACCGTGTTGCCGCTGTCGGTAATGGTGACCGTGCCGTTGGTTCCCTGGGTGACCGCCGTGATGGTCTTGCTGCCGGTAAACATGTCATCGCCCATCACACCGAGAATGATGCCTGTATCCTCGCCGGTGGTGGCCACGTTGTCGGTGGCATCGGCCACCGGGTCGACCGTTACGGTCACTGTTTGGGCTTCTGTCACACCCGCGGATGTGACCGTGTAGGTAAAGGTGTCAACGCCATGCCAGTCGGCATTCGGCGTGTAATTGATCGAGGTGCCGGCCTGGACGGCAACAATGCCGTTTGCCGGCTCGTCACCGGGCTCTACACTCACGACCGGCGTGCCTTCAAAATTATCATTGGCCAGCACCGTGATGTTGACGAGTGTGTCCTCCGGCGTATTCGCCGTGTCCGAATTGATATCGCTCACTGCAAGTATTCCAACGGTGACCTGGGCCCGTTCCGTCACCCCACCCGAAGTCACGGTGTAGTAGAACGTATCGTTCCCGTTATAGTCGGCCACCCCCCTGTAGGAGATCGAATTGTCTACCTCGGTGACAAACGTGCCATTTGGCGGCTCGTCGCCGGGTTCAACGCTGACCACCGGCGTGCCTTCGAAGGTGTCGTTGCCCAAGACCGAAATATTGACCGTCTGGTCCTCCCATGTACTGTCGGTATCGGCAGCGATATCGGCCACGGCATTGACGGTTATGGTCACCGTGGCGGTTTCATCCGCTCCGCCATTGCTCACCGTATAGGTGAAGGTGTCGACGCCGTTCCAGTCGGCATTCGGTGTATAGGACACGCCGATGCCGGCACCCACGATAGCGACCGTGCCGTTGGCCCCTTGGGTCACGGCGGTGATGGTCTTGCTGCCCTCAAAATTGTCGTTAAACATCACATCGATGTTCACGAGGGTGTCCTCGTCGGTGGTTGTGGTGTCGTCGATCACATCCGCGATGGAATTGACGGTCACGTCCACCGTGGCGGTTTCGTTCGCTCCGCCGTTGCTCACCGTGTAGGTGAAGCTGTCGCTGCCGTGCCAGTCAACATTGGGCGTATAGGTCACATCGGCGCCAGCGTTGATGGTGACACTGCCGTTGGTCCCCTGGGTTACCGAGGTAATGGTTGCGGTGCCGGTAAACCCGTCATTGGCCAGCACGTCGATCACCTTGGGTGTATCTTCGTCGGTGGTGTCCGTATCGTTCACCACATCGCCCGTCACACCAACGGTCACGGTGACATTTGCGGTTTCATCCGCACCGCCGTTACTGACGGTGTAGGTGAAGCTGTCGCTGCCGTGCCAGTCGGCGTTCGGGGTATAGGTCACATCGCCGCCGCCAACGTTGATGGCGACCGTACCGTTGGTGCCCTGGGTGACTGCGGTAATGGTTGCGGTGCCGGTAAACCCGTCGTTCGCCAGCACGTCCACCACCTTGGGCGTATCCTCAGGCGTGGCATCCGTGTCATCCACCACATCGGCGATTGGATTGACGGTAATATCCACCGTGGCGGTCTCGTCCGCACCGCCGTTGCTCACGGTGTAGGTAAAAGAGTCGCTGCCGTGCCAGTCGGCGTTCGGGGTATAGGTCACGTCACCGCCGCCAACGTTGATGGCGACCGTGCCGTTGGCACCCTGGGTCACGGCGGTGATGGTCGTAGCGCCGGCAAACACGTCGTTTAACAGCACGTCGATCACCTTGGCCGTGTCTTCACCGGTGGTATCGGTGTCGTTGACCACATCGGCCAACGGATTCACGGTGATGTTCACCGTAACATTGTCGCTCTGCGCGCCGCCGATACCGGTGAAGCCCTGGTCACTGACGTTGACGGTCAGGGCATCGGCGCCATGATAATCGGCATTGCCGCGATAGGTGACCGTCCCCAGGGCGGTATTGACGCTGGCCAGGGACCCGGTAAACGTCATGGAAGCCTGCCCGTCGCCACCCAGGGTAAAGGTCAGACCGACGGTTGAGGCCAGGGTTACGGTGCCGTTGCCGGCCGCCAGGGACACGGACAGCTCGCCGGGAGCATCATCCACGTCCACGTCAGCCACGCTGATGCCCAGGATACCCAGATCCGTGTCTTCATTCACGGCCTGGGCGCCGGGATCCGTCAATATCGGGCTGTCGTTGAAGGCCGTTACCACAATAGTTTCAACCTGCACATCGCTCTCGTTGTTCACCGCCTGGCCGTCGTCGACCTTCCAGCTGAAGCCCTGGTTGGAAGCGTCGTTCAATGCGGTGATAAAATAGAGCGTTGGGCCCGCCAGGGTAAAGGGCACCCCACCGATGGCTGAACCCACCGGGTCCCCGGATGTCGTGTACAGGGTTCCGGTGGCCGGAATGGCCGTGACAATATAGGTCAGCGGCTGCGTGTCCGGCGGCGGATCGCCATCGTCAGCGGTCAGGGTGATGGCCATTTCAATATCCTCGGTGGCCGGTCCCGGAACCGAGGGCAGTGTCGTCGGCTTATCGTTGACCGACGTCACATCCACGGTCATGGTGTAGGAAGCCGCGCTGAAATCGGTGCCGTCCCACACCTCGAAGGTAAATGTGGCATGCCCGGCGCCATGCGCGTCGAATCCCGGTGTAAACACCAGGTCGCCTGCGAGCAATTGCGCCGCGGTGACCACCTGAGGCACGGTCACATCAAGCGTCTGAAATTCGAGGTCACCCGCCGTCTCGGAGCCGCTGATGCGGATGCCGGCAAAGGCGTCCCCTTCCACGTCCGCATAACCGGTGGAAAAGTCTGCGGCGGCGAAGGTGATGGCCGTGTCTTCAAGGGTTCCGACAGATTGGTTTGCCCCGGTCGGTGCATCGTTGACCGCGGTAATGGTGATGGTCACTGTTGCCGGATCGCTTTCTTCGGTGCCGCCGCCGCCGTCGTTGACTTTAAACTCAAACGTCTGCCCGGTAACATCGTGGGGGGCGGTGGTAAAATAGACATCATCGTCGGTGAGGGTAAACGGCAGATCCAAAGCCGTGATCACGGCACTGGCCGTCTCGTCCCGGAGCGAACCGGTGGCGGGAAGGGCCGTGATGATATAGGCCATTGTCGGCGTCAGTTCCGGATCATTGTCATCGCCGGTCAGGGTAATCATCAGCTGCACGTCTTCTGTGGCCGTTACCGCATCGGGGTTGGCCGTCGGCTTGTCGTTGACCGCCGTGACGGTGATGGTGAACTGCTGCGTGGGTGAGGTATCGTCCCCACCGTTGGCAATACCGCCGTTGTCCTGGAGCTCAATATCGATAACAGCCGAACCATTGGCATCGGCCGCCGGGGTATAGGTCAGGGTGCCGGTGCCGCTGTCAATGGACGGGGCCACGGCGAACAGGGCCGGATTGGTGTTATTGGTTACATTGAAGGTCAGGATCTGTCCGGCCTCGTCTGCCGGGCCTGCGGAGATACCGGTGGCCCAGCCGACCACGGTTTGTGCACCGGCATCTTCATTGACGGTCTGGTCCGAACCCTTGGTAAAGCTTGGCTCGTCGTTGACCGGGGTGATGTTGACGGTCATGGTGCGGGACGTGGGATTGAATGCATCGCCGTCCGAAACCAGGAATGTAAACGTGGTGGCGCCGTTGTCATCGGGTGAGATGAAGGTCAAATTCGGGATGTCTGCGACCGCAACCGTCGCCGGCGCGCTAACCGGCACACCGCTGAGTTCCAGGGAACCCTTGCCCGGATCGGTATCTATCCGCACGGACTGGAGTCCGAGACCCGCATCGTTGGTGTCGATATCGGAAAATGGAAAATCTGAAACCTGAAAGGCATAGGCGATACCCTCGACCGCCGCTACCGAACTGTCCGCGGAGGTCGGCGCATCGTTTACGCCTGTCACCAGGATGGTCACTGTGGCCGGGGCTGAAGTAGCCGCCGGTACGCCGTAATCGATAAGCTGGTAGGTAAATGTATCTTCCAGGGTCTCACCGGTATCCAGGGCCTGAATGCCGGGCGTGCCGGACGGATCGAAGTCAAACTCGCCCTTCCAGTCAACTGAAAGGGCAGCCCCGCCGGCGCTGATGGTTGCAAATGGGGGCCCCACTTCGTAAGTATCTCCTTCTGGGTCCGGGCCATCGTTATCCGCCAATTTTTGGCCAGTATCGGACGGCCCCTTGATTTCCACGATTCCGTCTTCGTCCGTTTCGTACTCGCCTGTAAAAACCGGATTAGAATAATGATCATCGACCGCCACCGGTGGATCGTTGACCGCAGCCACGTTTACCGTCACTGTGGCCTCGGCAGAGGTTTCAGCAATCGGGGTGCCGTTGTCGGTCACCGTAAAGCCAAAATTGCCGTGCCCGGCGCCGTTGCCGTCGGGCGCAGACACATAAATCACCTGTTGGGTGGCATTGGTGACATCGGTCGGGGTTACGGTAATTTCCGCACCACGGGTCGTGCCGTCAGGCGTCTGATACAGCTTGCCGGCCGCAGGAAGCGTTGAGATCGTATAAGCGGTCAGGCTGTCGCCTTCGATTGGATCCGAGCCGGTCAACGTGATGGTGATATCGATATCTTTGGTAGCCGCAACGGTCTGGGCATCTGCGGTTGGCGTATCGTTGACCGAATTGACCGTGACACTGACGGTGGCCGCATCACTGGTGTCCTCCCCGCCGTTGGTCGTTCCGCCGTCGTCACGGATCGTATAGGTAAACGAGGTGTTCGTGTGATCGTTCAGGGCGCTCGTGTAGTAGACGTTGGCCGTGGGCAGAACCACCGGAAACGGCCCGGCAATGGCCGCACCGCCGGAGGTCGCAGACAGCGTGCCGTTAGTCGGCAGGCTCTCGATGCGGTATTCAATGACGGTGTTTGAATCGCCCGGATCGTCGGATCCGCTCAAAGCAATCAACAGCTCCACATCTTCATCGGCCGTCGGGGTCAGGGCATCGGCCGTGGGCTTGTCATTGACCGGTAAAACGGTAATGGTGAACTGCTGCGTCGGGGAGGTATCGTCCCCGCCGTTGGCAATGCCGCCGTTGTCCTGGAGCTCAATATCGATAACAGCCGAACCATTGGCATTGGCTGCCGGGGTATAGGTCAGGGTGCCGGTGCTGCCGTCGATGGCCGGGGCCGCCGCAAACAGGCCCGGATTGCTGTTATTGGTCACGTTGAAGGTCAGGGTCTGGCCAGCCTCCTCTACCGGGCCCGCAGACATACCGGTAGCCCAGCCGACCACGGTTTGTCCCCCGGCATCCTCGTTGACCGTCTGGTCCAAGCCCTTGGTAAAGCTCGGCTCGTCGTTGACCGGGGTGACATCAATGGTCATGGTGCGGGGCGTGGGATTAAACGCATCGCCGTCCGAAACCATGAAGGTAAAGGTGGTGTATCCAGCGCCGCTTTCATCGGTTGCGGTGAAGGTCAGATTGGGAATGGATGCAACCGCAACCAGCACCGGCGCGCTTACCGGTACACCGCTGAGCTCCAGAGACCCCTTGGCCGGATCGGTGTTGATGCGCACCGACTGGAGCCCAAGGCCCGCATCATTGGTGTCGATATCGGAAAATGGAAAATCAGAAACCTGGAAGGCATAGGCGACATCTTCGACCGCCGTTACCGAGCTGTCCGCCGAGGTCGGCGGATCGTTAACGCCGGTCACCTCGATGGTGACGGTGCCCGGACCGGACGTTGCCGGGGGGACACCGTTATCCACGGCGGTGTAGGTAAATGTATCTTCTAAGGACTCACCGGTATCCATCGCCTGAATCGTACCCGCACCGGAGGGATCATAATTGAACGATCCCATTGTGGCATCGGTGACGGTAATCACTGCCCCGTTCGTACTGGTTGTGGGCAGCGGCGGGGCCATATCAAAGCCGTCCCCCTCCTCGTCGGTATCGTTGTCCAGGAGCCGTTCCCCCGGATTGCTGAATGTTTTTGCAGTGTCCTCGTCGGTGGTGAGGGCGGCAATCACCGAATAGTGATCGTCGACCGCCACCGGTGCATCGTTCACCGGCGTGATGGTCACCTCCGCTGTTGCGACCAGGCTGGTATTGACGCCGTCGGAGGCCCGGTAGGTGAATGTGTCCAGATCAGAGACTGCCGGAACCGGTTCGGTGCCGTCGTGGACGTAGTAAATCTCCCCGTTGGCCTGCACGGTCACCGTACCGAAACTGGTCGCCACCGGAATGCCGACGTTGCCGGGAAGACCATTCACCTCGGCCACAGTCAACGGTGTCCAGGGCAGATCATCGTCCATGTCGTTGTCGAGAACATTGGCAAATACCGCCACAGAACCGCCCTCTTCTACCGAACCGAAGTCGTCAAAGGCCTGGGGCACATTGTCGTTCACAGGCGGTGTGATCTGAATGTCCACCCATGCGGTGGATTGATCCGCATTGCCATCCTGGGCAATATAACTGAAATTGATAAACGTATTTTCCCAGGTGGTGTCGTGGGAGAAGGTGAGCGTCCCGGCCGGATACGCCCCTGTGCCGTCCTCGAGCAGCACCGTGGATCCATCCCAGAGCGTGACCGAATCGCCCGGGAGAACGGGGGTGCCATCGATGTTGACGATACTCAGCGTGGTCGGCGGGGGAGGCGTCCGGGTCGACTCCGTGTCGTTGGCCAGCACATCGATATTCACGGTGTCGCCTTCGGCCACGGAAGCCGTATCATTAAATGCGTGGGGCAGATTTTCGTCGATATTGCTGATGTTGATGGTGAGGATGTTGCCGCTGGGCGGTGTGCCGGTGGGTGGATTGGTATCCGCCACCAGGCCCCCGCCATCGGTCACACTGATCGTCAGTTGATAATGGGGCGTTGGGCCAAGAGCTTCAAAATCGAAAACCGTGTTGGTGGTAATTCGACCGGTCGCCGGATCGATCGCAAACTCGCCTCCGGCGTTGCCGGCGGTGATGACGTAGGTCAGGGCACCATAGGGTTTGAACTCATCGTTGTCTTCGAACACATAATTCCACCGGCCCTCCATGACGACCTCGAAGCCGACGGGGTTTTCTTCCGGTACCATGTAAGTTGTGGGCGAGAATTCCGGCGCTTTGTTATATTCTGTGATGGTGCCGATACCGAACGTGTCGCCGATGGTGGCGGTACCTGAAACAATGCCGGTCAGCACGACCTTGAAGGCTAGGTCCGGGGGCCATCCACCGGTGTCGATAATGGGAACGCTGATGGGGGAAGATGCGGTGGTGCTGCCGCTGGGAATAGTCACCGAGCCGGATGTTGTCGTGTAATCGCCGGGGGCCAAGGCCAAACCGTTCTGGGTGGTGTAAGAAATCACGATGTCTCCAACGGCCGCCGGAGATACCGATACCGTAAAATCAGCGGTTCCGTCGTCCTGTTCCACCGTCACATCGTCGATGGACACTACCGGTGCCGAGGCAGCGGCGATATTCACGCTGGCCTTGTCAACGAACAGCGCAGAACTGCCCCAACACGCGAAGGCGTTTGCCGCATAGATTTCCAGGTCGCCGCTACAGGGTGGGGTCGGCGAGGAGCAGCTCAGGGTCACGGAATAGGTCTGGGGGCCAAAGATGCTGTCGGGAGGCGGTGTGGGATTCGAATCGGCGCTGTCCACGTCGATCAGGCGGGTCTGGGGAACACCGTCGGCTCCGGTTAACCGGAAACCCGCGGCATCATTTTCCCAGTCCTCGCTTTGAAATCGCCACTCAAAGGTTAACACCTCTCCGTCGTTCCACTGCAGACCCGGAGAGACTGTCACCCAGTTCTCGGTTGAGCCTGAGCAGACGGGATCGGATGGGTCCGAGCCGGTATAACCCGAAGAGACATAGATCTCTTGGGCAACACCCATCGCCGGAATAAAAAGTAGCAGTTCAGTCGCGAGCAGGCCAATCAACGTACTGGACATCGTATGCGACTTCATCGGTTTATCCCCCATGAAGGTTCTTATCAGAGCACTTAAAATCTGCGCTTGTATCCAATCTCAACGATCACCCGGCCGCGATCCCGGGTGTTGGAGTCGTAGAATCCGTATATCGTGTAACTATGCATGTTGGTCGGAGCGGTCAGGTCAATGAAGCCGGTCGTTTCAAGCACCACAAACCGGGATTTCGCGTAAGAACTGTCACCCGTCACAACCTGTCCGACTATTCCATTGGCCGTGGGTGGATCGATCCAGTCGCCGCTGCCGTCCTGGAGCGCTTTCCAGGTCCCGTCCGTATCCTGATACCGCAACGTATCCACATTAAAGTCGGTGTTTATCAGCCAGGTAAAGTTGGAAACGTCGGACAACTGGGCGGGCGTGGCCTCCTCGAGTTGCTGGGCGGCCGCAATGACGGCAGCCTCGGCCTTGTAGAAATTCCGCTTGTAGACCCGCTCATTGCTGGTGATCTGGATTTCCACATTACTGGTGTCGATGGCGGAGATCCCCAGAATGGTCAGAATTGCCATGATCAGCAACGAGATCACCATGACCGTGCCGTTTTCATTTTGGAGTGGGTGTGTCATTGCATTCATTGAAATATCTCCCTGGTATCGTCATCCGCCGGATCAGAGCGATTCCGTGCGGAACAGCTCGTAGGTGATGGATTGCTGGTCGGCTTCCACAATGCCCCTGGGCCATCTGACCGTGATGATGATCTTGAGGGCCGTTTCCGTCCCATAGCCGGTGGTGACATATTCCGGATCGATATTCACATCGTATCGCTCGTGTTCGGTATCGAAGGGCAGCGTATAATTCCCTGCACCGTCATCCGGATCCAGCCGGGGGTCCTTAGCCGTAGTATCCCATTTGATGGCCATCAGATCTTCGGCGGCCCGCATGGCGACGTTGACCGCCTCGGTGATGTCCCTGGAGGTGGCATTGCCCAGAAGGGCCCGGGTTTGCATGCTCCCGATGGCCAGAAGCCCGACCATGAAAATTGAAATGGCTATCAACACTTCCAGCAGCGTATATCTACCTTCGTTTCGCTTGCCGTTGATTGTCTGGGTATTGTCTCTTTTCATTGTTTCAACCTCGTTGCTGTTCCTCTTAGAGGTGTTCGCTTTTATGATGTGCTGACCCGAAGCCCCATGTTCCGGCACTTGATGATGGTGTTCATCTGACGCCGCATGAAGCTGTCGTTTACCGTGTAAGGGCTCGCCGGTTTATCGGTTCCCGGGCTGTAGACCACATCCGGGTCGTGCCCCACCCCGGCAGTCCCCTGCATGTAGGTCCGGGTATCGCTGTATCCACGGAGCGTCCGGTTCGACCGGGCCACAACCCAGATCCGGACCATTCGGATGCGATCGAGGGCGATGTTCGGGGTGATGGCATTTCCGAGAATATCGGTGTCCAGATCGTCGTCGTCATCGCTGTCATACCCCCAGATAATGACGGGCGGCGAACTGCCGGCGTAGGTGTCCACCACACCGTCCTGCTCGTCGTCGTAGGCATAGGCAAATGCGATGCGTTCAATGTTGTTGGCGATACGGTCGAATCCCTGGGTCGGGCCGCCTATCCTGCGTCCGATGGTCCCCACGGCGATCCCGGTGTCCGGCACCCCGTCACGGTTGTTGTCCACTCCGGTCGTCATTCCGAAAGCCACATCTTCAACGGCGTTCTGGCCCGATCCGGGCAGGCCGTCGCAGGTTTCGTTTTCGTTGTCGTCCCATGTGAATCCGATTTCACCCAGTTTGGCAGACGTGATGGTGGCACAGGAACTTGCCTGTCTGGAATAACCGGCCAGGCGGATTTCCCGCTCCATCATGTACAAGGCAGCCCTCAGATTCTGCTGCATCTCCACCACCTGGGTATTGCTGACGTAGGTGTCCTGCTGGGCACGAAAAACGGAATAGATGCCGGTAAGCACAACGCTGCTGAGGACAATTACTATTAATAGCTCCACCAGGGTAAAGCCGCTGTTCCCCGGCAGGCGGTGATATTTTTAATCGCGTATTCTTTTATTTCGATTCATGGTCTTATCCTGATTGGCTTGCGGGTTCGTCAAAAGGTTAGATCCTGCCACGTGGCGCCGCCGTCGGAGCTTTCCTGGAGTGTCGTTCCACCGGCAACGTTGACATCCACGCCCCTGCCTTCCATATTATTCACCAGCAGAAAACTGCCGGCGGCCACTGGAAATCCACGGGCATTGAACTGAATTTGCGTCGAGCTGTCATTGGGATCCCGGGCCAGACTGACGTGGAATGTGTCTGTCAGAATCACGATATCGTCTGCATCCTCATTGCCATCACCGTCAAAATCCACAAAGGCCACATAGGTAATGGGTGTGGTACCTGTTCCGCCGGTTAGATTCACGGTGACAATGGCATTTTCCTTGATGGCCCGAAGCTTCGCCATTTGAAGGGCGCCCTGTAGCTCGCCCGCGGCGGCGTTCAATCGATAACCCGGGATAAAGTTTACCCAGCCCCCGAGGGAAATGAGCACGAGGGCGGTCAGTATCAAGATGACGAATACAAGCTCAAACATTGAAAATCCTGATTCTTGCTTCATGTCTCCTCTCCTTCAGGCTCCATGGATACAATTTCCATGCCATTTGGGGCCAAAACCCCTCCTGGGCGCCCATCCATAAGCCCCATTAAGTGAACGATTATTTTAACATACTGAATTTTAATGATAATTGCGAGTCCCAAAATAGGGCAAAGAAAGAAACCGCAAAATCGTGAAAACGCCGGGGATCATAGTAAAGTCGTACGGAAGGGGGCAGCGACGGTCGGTAAACTATAAAAAAATTTGATACCCTACAAAAAAAGTTAATAATTTTAACATCGGACTCCCGATTTTACAGAAAAAGACGGTTGGATCATTCGCATACAACGGGTCCATTGCACGACCACATCCGGCTGGAACGTCTACCGGTCCGACTCGACAGCTTTCGCAGGGCGGAGCATTGGTCTTCGCCAAGGCTTCGCCCCAACCTGCCGTACCCGCCCAAGGCGAACCATAAGGCGACGCACGTCACTTCGGAATAGAATCCTGACATGAGGTATACTTAAGGTGGAAAGAATTCAGGAGGCTGCCCGACAGCGGCGGATCATTGTCTTCAACGGGGGCTGATCAACTGCGCGTGCCGCTGCCTCGTTACTTTGCTGGGAACCCGCTTTATTGGCTTGTTACAAACTCCACGGCATTTTGAAACATCTGGATGCCAACGGTCCTTCCTGTGGGCAATGCGCGTCCGAGGCGTTTGCAGGTTTCCTTTTCACGGGTCCAGTTCGGGTGATTGGTCCAGTGGTTGTAGGCCTCCGGATGGGGCATCAATCCGAGTATCCGCCCGGAGGGATCACATATTCCGGCGATATCATATACCGAGCCGTTCGGATTAAAGGGAAACTCACCACGGGCCAAAGCCCCATCGGGTAGCGCATATTGGAGCACCACCTGACCGCCGGCGCGCAAGCGATCGAGAACCGCCGGTTCGGCGAACAGTTTTCCCTCACCGTGTCTCACAGGGAGTTCCATGCGCTCGATACCCCGGGTAAACACGCAGGGAGAATCCGGATTCACGGCCAGGTGCACCCAGTCATCCCGAAACCTGCCGCAGTCGTTCGTCGTAAGGGCCACCGTTCGGGACTGGTAATCATCATCCAGGCCGGGCAACAGTCCCAGGTTCACGAGGGCCTGGAAGCCATTGCAGATGCCGATGACCAGGTTCCCGTCCGCGACAAATCGTAGAATGGTATCCCCGATACGGGTGCGCATCCGGACCGCCTGAATCACTCCGGCCCCGTGGTCGTCTCCCCAGCTGAAGCCTCCGACAAACGCCATAATCTGAAAATCAGCCAGGCGCCGGCTTCCGTCAATAAGGGAATTAATGTGCACCCGTTCGGCCCTGGCGCCGGCCAGCTCAAAGGCATAGGCGGTTTCATGATCGCAGTTGAGACCGTATCCCGTTAAGACTAACGCCTTAACGCTGGATTCTGGATTCTGGATGCGGGGTACTGGATGGAAGGCATTCTTTATTTGAGACATCAAAATAACCTATAAATTTAATTTTTTATGACAATTTCGGATCCAGATTTACTTTTCGCTCACATGCTGCTCTCTGACAGACCGGATAAACATCGTTAATTTCTTTCCTAAGAGCTCGATTTGATTACGAAGTGAATTAAACAGCTTTTGGTCCCGAAGTGATCCGGTCTTATGCAGGGTTTCAAGATGATCCAATGTTTCATCGTTAGACCCTAACGCATACGTCAGAAATCTAAGAAATTCCTGCTTATACCGCCGTCTGCCATACCCTTCAACAATCGCCGATTTTACGGATTTTGAAGATCTACGGATCTGGCTACCTTCTTCGTACATTTCAAATTTAGGCAGTTTTTCCAAGGTCATAAGATGAACCTCGATGGCTGTCTTTTCAGCGATCTGCCAAATTTCAAGATTCTTATAGGTCATTTTTTAACCTGAAAACCTTTTTGGCGTTCGAGGTGTCATCAAAATCCATCGTCCAGGATCCAGCATCAAGAATCCAGCCTCAAGAATCCAGCATCCAGGATCCAGCCTCAAGTATCCAGCATCCAGCATCAAAGATCCTGAAAACGCATTTTCCAAACTGTTTTCATCCTGCTTACAGGAAGCGATAGCAGCATGTTACCGTCTGTGCCGGTGATCGTGAGTTCCGGATTCCCGGTGACCCGGCCGGCGCGGGCGCAGGCCAACCCCTTGAACATATTTTCAAAATCCGCCTGTTGGGCCGGATCCACCGTTACAATGAATCGGCCTGCAGACTCGGAAAACAGCAATATGTCGTTTCGAAGCCCTTCTTCTGCGGGAACGTCACCCAGATGGACCTCCAGTCCGAGATTGCCCCCCATGGCGACCATGGCCAAGTGGATTCCCAACCCGCCCCGATAGATGCCATGGGCCGATGCCACCCGCTGTTCCCGGATCGCCTGACTCAGCCGGCGGTAGATTGTCTGAAAATCGTCCGGTGCGACCCGGGGCACATGTTTTCCCAGGTACCCAAAATGCTCATAAAACTCCGATGCGCCAAGTTCGTTGCGGGTCACACCCAGAACATAGACCAGATCTCCGGCCGCCTTGGCATCTAGAGTGACGCAGGAGGATATGTCATCGACAACCCCTGTGGTGGAAAACTGCAGGGTTTCCAGTGCCGAAATCTTGTGTGATTCACCGTATCGGCCCTGAAGGTTTCCGTCCACATACATACTGTCCTTTCCCGACAGCAAAGGAATTCCGTAAGCCAGACAAAGGTCTTTCAGTGCACGACAGGACCGGACTAGCTGGGCCGCCTTGAATTTACCGTCCGGATTGGTCACCGGATCGTACTGGATACTGGGCCAGCAGAAATTGTCTACCCCGGCGATATGGTCCATGGTGGCACCCACCGCAATCAAGCGGCGGACCGCCTCATCGATGGTGCAGGCAGTCATGTGATACGCGTCGATCCGGGAATAGGTCGGCAGCAGCGCCTGGGCAAATGCCAGGCCATGACGGGATTCGAGCACCGGTCTCAGCACCGCGCCGTCCGAGGGAATATCCCGATCGACTCCCACCAGGGGTTTTACAACGCTGCCGCCCTGGACCTCATGATCGTATTGCCGGAAGATCCATTCCCGGGAGCAGATATTCGGGCTGGACAGCAGATCCAGCAGGAGCTGCCCGTAATTGCCCGGCTCTGACATAACCGGTTCTGAAAGCCCTCTGATTTCAGGACTATACCACTCGGCATCGAATTCCCACTGGGGGAAACCGGATGTGAGCAGGTCAAGATCGACAAAGGCGCAGGTGTTGCCGTCATACGTGATGTGGATCTTGCCCGAATCGGTGTAATTGCCGATGACCGTGCTCTCCACCCCGTGCTTTCGAGAAAGAGCCATAAACCGGTCCAGGTGTTGCGGATCGATCACAACGGTCATGCGTTCCTGGGATTCGGAGATCCAAATTTCCCACTGGTCAAGGCCATCGTATTTGAGGGGCACTTTGTCGAGTTGTATCCGGCAACCGTTTGAAAACCGCGCAGACTCACCGATGGAAGATGACAGACCGCCGCCGCCATTATCGGTGATAAACCGGATCAGTCCCTCGTCCCGGGTTTCCAGGAGAAAATCATGCATCTTCTTTTGAGTGTAAGGATCACCGATCTGGACGTGTCCGGCCGGCGTATTCTCCGTAAAGGTCTCCGATGCGGCGGTCACCCCATGGATACCGTCTTTTCCCACCCGGCCGCCGCACATGATGGCCAGATCTCCGGGCAGAATGGTTTTCTGATCGGCGGGCGCGCCCTGAATCAGTGCCGGCATGATGCCCAGGGCCGTGACAAAGACGAGGCATTTTCCCATATAACCGGGATGAAACACCACTTGTCCGAAGGTCGTGGGGATCCCGCTCTTGTTTCCCCCGTCCCGGACGCCTTCAATAACACCGTCCAGAAGCCGGCGCGGGTGGAGGTGGGGTTTTAGATCGCCATCATAGTCCCGATATCCCAGGCAATATCCGAAACTTCCCATGATCAGTTTCGAGCCTTTTCCGGTGCCCATGGGATCCCGATAAATGCCGACGATACCGGTAATCGCTCCGCCGTAGGCTTCCATATTGGATGGGGAATTGTGAGTCTCTCCGGTGATGACGTACAGATAATGGTCATCAAACCGGCCAACCCCGGCGTTGTCCCAGAGCACGGATACCGCCCAGGGTTTTTCCTCCTGAAGTTGGCGGGTCGGCGTTTCGATATAGGTCTTGAAGAGGCTGTCGATGGCCTCCTCCCGGCCCGTGGCCACATCCCTGTAACGGAAAAGCCCCTGGAATGTGTTGTGATTGCAGTGGTCGCTGAGGGCCTGGGAAATATATTCCAGTTCGATGTCCGTCGGCTCGTTCAATTGCTCTTTGGCCCGCTCGGCCTGGACCCGCGGATCGAGGAAATAGGTCCGAATGAAGGGAATGTCGGCCGGGTTTAGCGCCAGGTTCCGCTCATCGCTCACCTTCTGGAGGGCCTCGTCGCTGGAAACGGTGATGGTCGACACGGTGGGTGTGTGGTCAAGAATCACCTTGGGAATAATCCAGCCGATGCCCGCCTGAGGGTCCCAGTCCGATTTCGAGAATATCTTCCATTGCTGGATGATGTCGTTGGCTAAAAGCTCACCGGCCACACGATCCATTGCTTCGGCGGTAAGGGTATCTCCGCGGATGCAGTAGCGTTTGGATGTGTAAATGGCCTCATCCTTGCCGAACTGGATGCCGAGAAGATCCTCCACGGCCTCTACCGCTGTCGCTCCGGGATTGTCGCGGACCCCCGGGCGAAATCCCACCCAGATAATCCAGTCAAAATCAATGGGCAGCGGCGCGTAAGACGAGACCTGGGTAATTGGATTCGTGAAAATGTCCTCCTGAATCCTTCCAAGCTGGTCATTACTGAGATCAGCGTCCACCGTGACGACGGACACCGTACGGACCGCGTCTAAATGCAGCCCGAAATAGTCTTTGGCCTTCTGACGAAGCCCTTCCCCTTCGGCGTCCAGAAGATCGGATTTTATTGCGATTTCAAGTCGATGCGGCATAATGCTCAAGTGTTGGGTAAAGAGATTTTAGAGTTTGGATGTTGGATTTTGGAATCGGAATAAATGATGCGGGCTTCTATAACATGATTCCGAACGGGGGTAAACGGGATGTGATGATTTTGGATGCTGGATGCTTGTTTCTGGATTCTGGATGCCTGCCCGCCTGCGGCGGGCTGGATGCTCGATTCTGGATGACTCGATTTTGGATTTTGGAATGCGGATTTTGGATGGATTATGAGCTGAAAGTTGAAAGACTAAAAGGTTCAAGGTTCAACGTTCAAGGTTGAGCACGTATAGCCCTGCAATATTACGACGGAGTGAAGCGACTCCGCCAATCCAAATTCCAAAATCTAAAATCCAAAATATAATGCGAGGATTGGATTCCTCGGCCCAACAAAGAGATATGGCCCGAGGGGAGGCTTTGAAACCGATTTTGGTTATTTTCCGGAAAGGCTCCCCAACCCCGTGGGATCGCCGGCAAACCACCGCAGGATATCATTATAGAAAACATATGCCATGAGCAGCAGCAGGATGAACAATCCGGCCTGCTGGGCAATCTCTCGGGCCCGCATGTTCACCGGTCTTCCGATGAGCAGTTCGATGGTAAAAAAGAGCAAATGGCCCCCATCGAGCACGGGAATGGGTAGGATATTCAGAATGGCCAGGTTGATACTGATCAGAGCGATCAAAAACACCAGATTGACGATGCCGGCTTTGGCCTGTTCACCGGCCATATGGGCGATCATAATCGGTCCGCCGAGGGTTTTCGGGGAGATTTTTCCCTGAAAAATCTTGGCCACCACCACAATGGTCATTTCGGTGACCTTATAGCTCTGAACGAACGCTTCTTTGGCCGCTTCTATGGGACCCAGTTTTTTATGGGTCAACTCACGAGCGGCCTCGATACCGATCACATATCGCTCTGTCTCTTCCCCGAAATCGTTTTTAATCGGCTTTAAGACCGGCCGGAGTTCGAGATTCAGCAGAAGCCCATCCCGGTCTACCGTCAGGGTCAGCCGGTTTCCCTTGCTGGCAGAGATCAGGTCGGCCATGTCATACCAGGTCTCCACAGGCTGATCGTCGATCGCGACCACCAGATCTCCGGCCTGTAATCCGGCCTGCTGGGCCGGTGTGTTTTCAGCGACCTTGCCGATGGTGGGCTTTAGTATGTAGGTGCCTGAAAATATAAATATGAGATAAAAGAGCAGGACTGCCAGGAGGACGTTAAAAACGGGTCCGGCGGCAACGATGAGAATCCGCTGTAGGACCGGTTTGTGCGTAAAGGAGACGCGAATATCCTCCGGGGAAACATCCGCATCCGGCTCTTCGCCCACCATCTTCACATATCCTCCCAAGGGTATGGCGGATACCCGGTAATCGGTCCTTCCGACCTTCTTTCCGAACAATCTCGGACCGAACCCCAAGGAAAATTTCTCGACACCAACCCCAAAAAATCTGGCAACGATAAAATGCCCGAGTTCATGGAAAAAAATCAGCGGTCCGAGGACGAGAAGAAATGCTATGAGTGTGTTCATATAAAATCGGTTCCCGATTTTATGAAACGCGGCGATGCCGCTCGGTTAAACTGTGAAACACCACCCGGAACATATCGACAACGGGTGCACCACTTCTTTCATGAGTAGCGCTGTTGTGTTTCCGGACAGTCGGCGATTATCGAAGCTATATTTTAGCAATTCATTAGGAGATGTCAATCCGCGAGGCGTTGTTCGGGGCATGGCAGCAGTCAATGGCTTTTATAAGCAGAGCACATTGCTGAAATGATGCGATGTCCTGCTCAGTTGTGCCGGGGAAGATAGCGATCGGCTTCCTGCCGCGCCCACTGGTCGGCGTCCAGAATCTGCCGAAGGGTCGGGTCGGTTGTCGGGGTATGGTCGGACATCACCTTTTGGATGATCTCGGGTATCTGGAGAAAGCCGACGTCGCCTTGAAGGAAGGCCTCCACCACCACCTCGTTGGCGGCATTGAGAACTGCCGGGAGGGTTTTGCCGGTTTTACAGGCCTCGAACGCCAATGCCAGGCAGGGGAATCGATCCATGTCCGGGGCCTCGAAGGTCAGATCCGGTCCGCCGGTAAAGTCGGGCAGCGGCTGCTGGATCGGCATCCGCTCCGGATACGAAAGGGCGTACGCAATCGCTCCCTTCATGTCCGGTATGCCAAGCTGGGCGATCACGGAACCGTCCGTGTAGGCCACCATGGAATGGATGATACTCTGGGGATGTACCACCACTTCAATCTGTTCGGTGTCCACATCAAAGAGCGATTTAGCTTCAAGTACTTCAAGACCTTTATTCATCAAAGTAGCTGAATCTATTGTAATTTTATTACCCATAGACCAGTTGGGATGGTCCAGGGCACGCTCGGGTGTGACCTCGGCCAATTCTTCCGCAGGGGTTCGTCGAAACGGTCCACCGGAGGCCGTCAGGAAGATCTTGTCCAGATCCTGCTTCCTCTGGCCCGATAGACATTGAAAAATGGCACTATGCTCGCTATCCACGGGAAGGATGGATACGTTATTGGAGCGGGCTGCCGCCATGACGATATCGCCGGCCATGACCAGGGTTTCCTTGTTGGCCAGGGCAACGTCCTTCCCGTTGTTTATGGCAGCCAGGGTTGGTTTGAGGCCGGCGGCCCCCATCATGGCCGCAACGATCATATCCACATCCGGCCGTGCGGCTGCGGCTTCATACCCTTCCGGGCCGTGGAGAATTTCCACCGATGAGGACCCGTCCAGCAATGTCTTCAACTCATCTGCGATGCCCCCATCATAGACAACAACGGTTTCCGGATGAAACTGATGGACTTGCTCGGCCAGCAGGTCAATTCGGGACTTTGCCGCCAGGGCCTTGATCTGAAAGCGGTCCGGGAACATGCCCACGATGCTCAGGGTATTTCGCCCGATGGAGCCCGTGGATCCGAGTACGGTCAGTCGTTTCATCGCTTTCATCCTGTCAGGTAAACTTTGTAAAGATAGGTAATCGGTGCCACAAACAGCAGACCGTCGATGCGGTCCAGAATACCGCCGTGTCCTGGCAGCAATCCACCGGAATCCTTCACTCCAGCCGACCGCTTGATAGCCGATTCGAAGAGATCGCCGGCCTGTCCGGCGGACGCCGCCAGAATAAAAAACGGAACCGCGGAAATCCAGGATAACGATGGAATCAGAAACGCTTTTGTCACCGAGGCTGCGAGTAGACTTCCCCCCAGACCGCCCATGGCCCCTTCAACGGTTTTCTTGGGGCTGACGGCCGGACACAGCTTGTGCCGACCAAAATAGGAGCCCACGTAAAATGCCGCCGTGTCCCCGGCAAACGCCAGACAAAGTATGAGAAATATCCAGGCGGCACCATTCGGGCTGTTCCGGATCAGGATCAGGCAGGCAAGAAAAAGGGGTATATAAACCATCCCGGCCACCTGCCGGAACATTCGGTCCACGGCTCCCAAATGTTTTTCATACCGGATGATCATCACCCCTGCCGCAGCGATAAGATTGCAGATCAACACGGCGAAAACCAAGTTAAAAGCGCCCCGGAAGACCGCAAAAAGCAGAGCTGCTCCCAGAAAAATCGACAAGGTGCTGTAAACCACATCTTTATCCGGGTGGTACACGATGCCGGCATATTCCAGGGATGCCGCCAGATGGGCGGCCAGAACGACCACAAACAGAGCGACGGTACCTCCCTTGAACAACAGAAAGAGAAGAATCGGTAAACCGACAATACTTGTCAGCCAGCGCTTCAGATGCATGGGTATTCCCGTCGAGGAGCGGCGCGCATCTGCGCCCATTATCCCGAACATTGCACCAAATGGAGCCTTTTATGGCCAATATTTCTTCTTTTCGGCGAAATGCTGAAAAGATTTCATGCAATGTTCGGGTTACGTCACCCTGCCAAACCGCCTCTCCCGGCTCTGATACCACCGGAAAATATCGAGCAATTCGTCACGGTTGAAATCGGGCCATAATGTCGGGGTAATGAAAATCTCGGCATAGGCTATCTGCCAGAGAAGAAAATTGCTGACGCGCATCTCGCCGCTGGTGCGAATCAGAAGATCCGGGTCCGGCATGTCCCGCGTATATAGATATCGGGCCACAAGATCCCTGGACACCTCTTCCGGTTCGAGAACCCCCGCTTTGACCTCCTGGGCGATCCTTCGGGTCATCTCGACAATTTCCATCCGGCCGCCGTAGCTCAAGGCCAAATTGAGCGTCATGTCCGTGTTGTGTTGGGTCGCCGCCATGACCTGCGCCAGGGTCTCCCGGACCTCCGTAGGCAATCGCTCGACCTGCCCGATGGCGTTCAGTCGAATACCGTTTTCAAGCAGTTCCTCTGTTTCCTGAATGAGAAACCGCCTGAGAAGCGTCATTAGAGCGGCCACTTCGGCCTGGGGTCGCTCCCAGTTTTCTGTCGAGAAGGCATACAGGGTGAGATAGGAGACGCCGGCTTCCCGGCAGGTGCGCACGACGGTGCGAACGGTTTCGGCCCCCCGCTCATGGCCCTTGACCCGGTTGAGGAGGCGTTGGCGGGCCCATCGCCCGTTCCCATCCATGATAACGGCAATGTGCCGGGGGATCTTGGACACATCGATATCCGTCGGGAACGGTGCGGACGAGTTAGAACTCAAGGATTTCTTTCTCTTTTTCTTTGCTCATGTCGTCGATGAGCTGAATATGCTCATCGGTGATCTTCTGGACCTGGTCCTGTGCCTTGAAGGCATCGTCTTCTGAGATATCTCCGTCCTTTTTCAGCCCCTTGAGTAATTCATTGGAATCCCGACGGATGTTCCGTACCCCGACTTTGTGTTCTTCCGAGATTTTATTGACAACCTTGCACAGCTCTTTTCTTCGTTCCTCGGTCAACGGAGGAATCGCAATGCGAATAATTTTCCCATCGCTGGAAGGGGTCAGGCCCAGATCCGATTCTAGGATGGCTTTTTCAACATCTTTGATGACGGTCGTGTCCCATGGCTGGATCGTAATCAGGCGGCTTTCGGGGGTGGCCAGGGTCGCCATCTGATTCAGTGGTGTCAGGGTACCATAATAATCGACGCGAATGCCATCGAGCAACGACAGGGACGCGCGTCCTGTCCGCACCCGGTTGAGTTCGTTTTGTAGAGCGGTGAGGGATTTTCCCATCCGCTCCCTGGTTTCTTCATAAACTTCTTCAATCATGTAAGTCACCCTGGGGTTACAGTTGAATCGGAACAGAGCGCAGAAACCTTGGACAGCCCCTGCTCAGGGACCGCCGGATGATCCCTTGCACTTACCTATTGGAGATTCGTGAACCGACGCTCTCTCCGCAAACGACGTTGCGGAGATTTCCCGCGGTCTTGAGATTGAAGATGACCAGCGGCAGGTCATTGTCCATGGCCAGAGAGATTGCGGTCATGTCCATGACATTGAAGTGGTTCTCGATCACGGTCTGATAATCCACTTCCGAGATAAACTTGGCGTCGGCGTGGGTCACCGGATCTTTATCGTAGAGGCCGTCTACTTTAGTGGCTTTTAGAAGTACTTCGGCATCCACCTCCTGGGCCCGCAACACGGCAGCGGTATCTGTCGTGAAGTACGGATTCCCTGTTCCGGCCGCGAATATCACCACCCGGCCTTTTTCAAGATGCCGCACGGCCCGACGCCGGATGCACGGCTCGGCGACCTCGTGCATGGAAATCGCTGTCTGCACCCGCGTGTGCAGGCCCTTCCGTTCGAGGATGCTTTGCAGGGCCAGGCTGTTGATCACCGTCGCCAGCATCCCCATGTGATCGGCCGATGTGCGATCCATGCCGTAAGTGCCGGCCCCGATACCTCTGAAAATGTTGCCGCCGCCTACGACGATAGCAACTTGGACGTTGAGATCGCAAATGCTGAGGATCTCATCCGCCACATATTGGATCATCTCCGGACTGATGCCGAAACTCTCATCGCCCATCAGTGCTTCGCCGCTAAGTTTCAGTAAAACTCTCTTGTACCGGGGCGTTTTCAAAATGTCAGGACTCTCCTATCTGATATCTGGTGAACCTCCGGATGGTAATATTTTCTCCGATCTTTGCAATCGCCTCGTTCAGCAAATCGGCAATGGTAATGTCCGGATTCCGGACATACGGCTGGTCCATCAGAGAATTTTCCTTGAAGAATTTACTCAGTTTTCCTTCGACAATCTTGTCGAGTATTTTTTCCGGCTTGCCCTGTTCCAACGCCTGGGCCTTGTAAATTTCCTTTTCCTTTTCGACAACGTCTTCGGGAACATCCTCCGGTTTGATACCTAGGGGATTCGTTGCGGCAATGTGCATGGCGATATTCTTTGCCAGGTCTTTGAAATCATCGGTTTTGGCAACGAAATCGGTTTCACAATTGACTTCCACCAGAACGCCGATTTTGCCGCCGGTATGGATGTAGGCGTGAACAACGCCCTCCGACATGGCCCGGCCCGCCCGTTTGGCGGCGGTGGCCAGCCCCTTCTTCCGGAGGAACTCGACCGCCTTATCCATGTTACCATCGCTCTCGGTAAGTGCCTCTTTGCAATCCATAATACCGGCCCCGGTCTTTTCCCGGAGCTGCTTAACAAGCCCTGCACTAATTCCTGACATTATTCGTCTCCTGCTTCTTCGGCTACCGCTTCCGTCTTCGGGGTAGGCTCGCTTTCGGTTTCTTCAATGGGATCCGTCGTGGTTTTGCGGATGATCTCCACGACCGGCCCTTCCGTACCGTCAGAGATGACCTTTCGTTCGCCGGGCTGCAACTCGGCTGCGGCCGCTGCCAGTTCGGATGGTTCTTCATCGACTTTATCGGCTTCCGCGCGCTGGATCTCTTCGTAGCGCTGCCGCCCGTCGACGCAGGCGTCGGCGATTCGCGATGTAATCAGCCGAATCGCTCGAATAGCATCATCGTTGCCCGGAATGATGTAGTCGATTTCATCCGGATCACAATTGGTGTCCACAATGGCGACGATGGGTATGTTGAGCCGGCGCCCCTCCCGCACCGCAATCGCCTCATTCTTCGGATCCACGACAAAAATGGCTCCCGGCAGTCCATTCATGTTCCGGATGCCTCCCAGGTTGTTGTCGAGCTTGGCCTGTTCCTTCTTCAGCTTCAGACGTTCCTTTTTGGGGAACATCTCGATAGATCCGTCGTTGTGAATGGTGTTTAAGTAGTTGAGCCGATCGATGCTCTGTTTGATGGTCTGAAAATTGGTGAGCATACCCCCAAGCCATCGATTATGCACATAGAACATTTCGCAGCGGTTGGCTTCCTCGTATATCGAATCCCGAGCCTGTTTCTTGGTGCCGACGAACAGCACGGACTGTCCTGCGGCCACCGTATCGACCAGAAAGTTGTACGCGGTTTTGAACATGCGAACCGTTTTCTGCAAATCGATGATGTAAATCCCGTTTCGAGCCCCGAAAATATAGGGCTTCATCTTGGGATTCCAGCGACGGGTTTGGTGACCAAAATGAACTCCGGCTTCCAGAAGTTCTTTCATTTTTCCATACGCCATGGTGCTCTCCTTCCTGTGTGGTTGTCCCACCGCTTCCGTCTTCCCTTTCTCCGACCCCGCCCGCCCGTTAACGACCCGCAGGGCAGACCGGGGCACCGGGATTCAGGTCGGGAAGCGTGTGATTTAGATAAATATTTGCCAACCCGAATTGGGGTTGGCTTAAGTTATAGTATCGCCAAGAGGTCGCCCGGACCACATGTGCCCGGATACAGACCTTCGGCAATGAAACCAAGGATTGTTAACAAATAAAATCGCTTTTCGCAACCGCTTTTTCCGGTCCGTTTGCCCGTTCGCCCGTTGGCCCGTTGGCCCGTTCGCCCGTTGGCCCGTTACCCGTTAGCCCGTTGGCCCGTTCGCCCGTTGGCCCGTTACCCGTTAGCCCGTTGGCCGGCGACAGAAATCTTGCATCCTGCATCCGATTCCCGACACCTGACACCTTG
>Ga0049114_1000051_pt1 | contig 31662 bp, 32 predicted proteins | sample WorMettanBELIZE2_FD_55211 | JGI IMG/M metagenome (GOLD analysis project Ga0049114, IMG submission 55211) | Marine gutless worms symbiont microbial communities from Max Planck institute for Marine Microbiology, Germany - Olavius tantulus BELIZE.2 | ecosystem: Host-associated > Annelida >... | reverse complement strand
CTCCTCTGCGCTTAGGTGTCGATAGGTTTTTGGCATAAGATCGCGTCATATCGCGAAAGCCTTAAAACCTAAAAGTGTTGCACTTACTTATTGAACTGGGGTTTCGGATTTCGGATTTCGTTTTTCGAATTTGGTTGGTCGAAGCCGCGAATTACAATTATTCTCTGTTACGTCCGGAGCCCTATACTAGGCCCGGGCCGAATAGTTCGGTCCTGCAATCAACAGGTTGTTTGTAATGGTGGATTGTACCTTTTCCATCTTGATGCCGAACATGATGTCCCGGATCAGGCCGTGCCCGTAGGCACCCAGAATGACCAGGGCATCATGGGGTATTTCGTAAAGGTTTTCTTCGAACTTGCCTGTTTCAAAAAAGCGCCAATTTTCCACATAGCGTTCCCGATCGGCGTCCAGGCCCTGCTCCCGGATAATCTTTTCATAAAATTCAGGGGTTCGGCGTTCGACCTGGGTGACCATATCCATGGGAAAGCCGGTCTCCCGGCTGATGCGGATACCGAGACGAAAGGCGTTGACGGCATTTGCCGACCCGCCGAAGAGAACGGCCACCCGATTCCACTGCTTGAATGCCGGGCTGGTCACCAGCACCGGGAATTTTGCCGACTGCACGATACGTCGCACCCGTGGTCCAATATATCCCAGGCCGATCTTTGATGACAGATCACTGATACTCCGGGGACAGCACATATAATCAAAATTGGTGGAGATGTCGGGAAGGGTGGATGCCGTATAGTTTTTCGGCTCCAGAAACACCGGTTTAATGCCGGCCTCTTGAGCCAACGCTTCGGCATGCTCCAGCGCGGTTTCCGGCGCGGTCAAATAGGAGCCGTCCAGATCCACCTGGACCACATCGTTTTCAAAGTACATCAAGAACTTGGTGTACTTGGGAATGTAGATGACCAGGCTGCTGCCGACGGTCTTGCAGAAAAACAGGGATTGGAGGAGGGTTTCCCGTCCCAGGGGGGTGTTGCGAAAAATGTGGAATATTTTGGGTACCATCGTGCTTCCCTTTCACCCGATTTATGAAAATAATAATGTTATTAATATGTTATCCGCCAAATGTTTGTACCATCAACTCATTTCGGTACTGATCCAGAAGGGTGGCTTTGGATATCATCCCTATAAACCGATCATTGGATACCACCGGCATGCTGAACAGACGGCGGGTATCCATGCGTTGCAATACTTCGGTGAGGTCATCTTCGGTGCTCACCACTTCCACCCCGGTATTCATCATCTGTCCCAGCATTAAGGCATCATACATGGCGGTGTTGAACATATAGGGACGGATATCGTCCAGGTGGATCATCCCCAGAAAGCGCCCGGACGCCTCGTCTTCCACAGGGAAGTAGTTCCGGCGGGAGCGCTTGACGATTTCGATGAAATCTCTCAACAGCATGTTCTGGTGCACGCAGACACAATCGGTCTCGATAAGCTCCTCGATGCTCATGTCGGCCAGCACCCGGGCATCCGTACCGGGCCTCAGAAGCTGGCCCTTTTCCACGAGCTCTTTCAGGTAAAAGGATACCGGTTCCACGTAGTGGCAGGCTATTGTGGAGATGGCCGATACAATAATTAACGGCAGCATCACCTCGTACCCTCCGGTGATTTCCACAATGAGGAAAATACCGGTCAGGGGCGCCTGGAGCATCCCACTGATGAGTCCCGCCATTCCCAGCAGGGCGAAACAGCCCTCGTTGACCCAGTCCACCGCCGGCCAGATCAGCACCAGTGACCGGTGGTAGGCCAGACCCACCAGGCTGCCCACGACCAGACTGGGAGCGAAGATCCCACCGGACCCGCCGGTGCCGAGGGTCAACGATGTGGCCACAATTTTGGCCAGGGCCGCCAGGGCGATGATACCGATGCCTGCCGTGAAGGTGCCGTGAATCATTTCCCGAATGGAGTGATACCCTTCGCCGAGCACCACCGGAAACAGGATGCCGATGAATCCTACGGCGCAACCGCCAGCGGCCGCACGCACCCACAACTGGGTTCGCCACCGGCCGGACACCCGGGCGGTGGATCTCAGAAGTCGGGAGAGCAGAATCGAGGCCAGGGCGCAGAGGATGGCCAGCCCGAAACAGGCGGCGATGTCCAGCAGGTCGATGTGGAACAACCGGTGATCGAAGGCGATCTGATTGCCCTGCAAAATACGGCTGATCTGGGCCCCGGCCACCGAAGCAATGGCACCGGGATGATGTTGATGGCTTTCCATTCCCCCAGAATGACCTCGATGGTAAAGACCATCCCGGCGATGGGTGCATTGAAAATAGAGGAAATGGCTCCGGCAGCACCGCATCCCACCAGGGCGACCCGTTGGCGATCGTTCAGGGAAAAGAATTTGGCGATGTTGGATCCGATCGCGGCCCCGCTCATCACCACCGGTGCCTCCGGGCCGGTGGAGCCACCGCTGCCGATGGTCAGGCAGCTGGAGATCAGCCGGGAAAAGCTAGATCGGAGGCGCATCAGCCCTCCATAGCGGGAGACACTGTAGATCACCTCCGGGACGCCGTGATCGGGACCTTCGTTGACAATTTTATTCAGAAAGATGGACGACAATGCCGCACCGATAGCCGGCAACACAAATGCCCACCAGTAGTGCCGAACCGGATGCAGCCAGTCGAGCATGGCGATCAGGGCCCGGTTCAGGGCGACCGCTGCCAGGCCCGCACAGATCCCCACGATAATGGCAATCAGGATCAGCAGCAGCCGGTCGTCAAACCGGAAAATCCGCCATCGGCCCGGGTACCGCCATGAAGTCCACATCTGTTTCATTTTTTTCAATATCTTGGTGCCACGTATCCCGAATTACGGCTTCCCGACCGGCTCACATTCCGGACAATTCCAATTGTTTCTCGAACTCGGCGATCCGCGAGAACAGATCCGCTTTGGCCGGGTTCGATCGGAGAAATTCGATAAACGCGTCGTCCCTGGCGCAGTAGGACAAGCGCGACAGCAGATGGAGGTGGGCCTTTACGGACGGGCAGAGCAGGGCAAAGAGGACAAATACCTGTCGATCGTCCACGGCCCCGAAATCTATGGGTTGGGCGAGAAAACAGGTGGTAATCACCGGCCGATCCAAAAGTTCTGAAAGGGGTGTCCGCAAGTGGGGGATGGCGATCCCTCTGCCCACACCCGTAGAGGCCAGCCGCTCCCGCTCCAGCAGGCCTTCCAGGAGCTCCTCCTGGTGCTCTCGGGCAATGCCCGGTATCCGTGCCGTGACTTCCCGTAGCGCGGCTTCCACATCTTCGGCCTGGATGCCGTGGTGCACACCACCGCGCTTCATGACCGGCAGCAGATTTTCCAGCCTTTCCTCTTCGGGTTCCTCCCGGCGCGATTGGGGCGGGGTAAATTTGAGGTTGTGGGCCTTTGCCCAGCGCTCCAGCGTACCCCGGTGAAACGCGCAGGAATGGCCGTCCCGGTGCACCGGGATGCGTCCCTGACGGATCCAGCGTTCGACCGTTTGGACGGGCAGATCGAGGTACTCGGCGATTTGGGAGATGGATAGCTTCATGGGGTATCCCGTGGTCCTGTGTTTTTGACATTTGCCTCCACAGGGCTCGCCGCAGTGACCTCCCGGACAATATGGATATCCCGTTTGGGGTATGGGATTTCAATCCCCTCTCTTTTAAACGCGCTTTTTACACCATCCGTAATATACGTGATGGTGTCCATGCGGCGGCGCGCATTTTGAATCCAGACACGGGCCTGAAGATCCACGGAGGACGCGCCAAAATTGACAACCTCCACCTTCGGGGGCGGAATTTTGGCAATCCAGTTGGCGGATTCGGCCACTTCGACAATGAGTTTCTTCGCTTTTTCAATATCGGCGTCATAGGCAATACCAATATTAATACGCACCCGTATCTTTCCGTCCAGGGTGGTGTAGTTAATGATGTCCCGCATCATGATTTCGTTGTTGGGGATGATGATGACAATGTTGTCGGTAGTCCGGATTTTGGTGGCCCGGAAGCCGATATCCACGACATCGCCCCAGGTGGCGCTGTTTTTGGGGGCGCTCCACACCTCGATCCGATCGCCCACTTCAAATGGGCGATCGATGATCAACATGATACCGGCAATCAAATTGGAAAGTGTCTCCTTGGCTGCGAAACCGATGGCCACCCCGGCCACCCCGGCGCCGGCGACAAACGGCATGATGTTGATCCCGAGCAGATCCAGGGCGATGACAATGGCCGTGGCATAGAGAATCACCCCGGCCAGTTTTTTAAGCAGGTCAAAGAGGATGTTATCGACACGGGTCCGGGTTTTTTTCGCGACATATTTTTCGAGATAGTAGATCAGAATATTGACGAGTTCCCGGGCCGGAGATGCCAGCGCTATGATGATGCCCGCGCTGAAGAGCTTTTCCAATCCCTCAAATTCAAACAGTTGGTAAAAATTGGTGCCGACCAGGAGAATGATGGCATATGCAACGCCTTTCCGGATGACCCCGAAAGTTTGCTCCTGGAGGGGGATGCCCCCCCGCTTGGTGGCCCGCCGGTCCAGAGACCCAATCACCCACCGGGCGACGATCCAGATCGCCACAGCGCCGAGAACGACCACAACCATGTGAGCCCAGATCGGCAAGTTGATGTTGGTGGTGTTGGGCAACCAATCCTGTAGCATGTCAAAGTATGTCTTCCAGGGTTTCATGGACGTCTACCTCCGGTGGCTGCATCGATTTGAAAGCACCTATTTTTATTTCCCGTCCGGCAATTTGTCAAATCCCTATCGGACGCGGATGCATCAGCCGGATATAAAACGGCCCGATCCTGAGACCGGGCCGTTTGAAGCGCTCAGATGGGTGTTATGGTTACTCTTCGGCAGATACAAACCCCGCCTTGATATATTCGCGGTTCAACCGGGCAATGTTGGTGATGGAGATCTCTTTTGGACAGACCGCTTCACACTCCTTGTGGTTTGAGCAGTTGCCAAAGGCCAGATCATCCATCGTGCGGACCGTGGACAGCGCCCGTTTGGCCGCTTCCGGGCGCCCCTGGGGCAGCAGGGCCATGTGGGACATCTTGGCCCCGACAAACAGCATGGCCGAGGCATTGGGACAGGCCGCGATACATGCGCCGCAACCGATGCACGCCGCGGCGTCGAAAGCCAGTTCGGCGTCCCTTTGGGGAACGGGCAGGGTGTTGGCATCCGGAGCGCTCCCGGTGTTGACGGAGATGTATCCCCCGGCCCGGATCAGGTTGTCCAGGGCGGCGCGATCCACAACCAGGTCCTTGATGATGGGAAACGCCCTGGCCCGCCAGGGTTCGATGACGATGGTGTCCCCATCGGAAAAGTGCCGCATATGCAACTGGCAGAGGGTCGTGCCCTCTTCCGGACCATGGGCTTCTCCGTTGACCACGCAGCCACAGGCGCCGCAGATACCCTCCCGGCAGTCGCTTTCAAAGGCGATGGGTTCCTGGCCGTTCACGGTGAGCTTTTCATTGACCACGTCCAGCATCTCCAGAAAGGACATGTCGGTGCTGATGTTGGTGGCATTGACGGTTTCGAGTCGGCCCTTTACCTTCGGGCCTTTCTGGCGCCAAATTTTCAACGTGATATTGATGGTCTTTGTCACTTGTAACTCCTTGTGGCTAGTTCAACGTTTTCGAAGACCAGCGGCTCCTTGTGGAAAACCGGTTCCGCACCTTCTCCTGCAAATTCCCAGGCTGCAACGTGGGAGAAATTATCATCGTCCCGCAGCGCTTCGTTTTCCTCGGTTTGAAACGCTTCGTTGAAGTGCCCGCCGCAGGACTCTCTGCGCTGGAGCGCATCGGTAATCATCAGCTCGGCAAACTCGAGAAAATCGGCCACGCGGCCGGCCTTTTCCAGACTTTGGTTCAGATCCTTGTCGTCCCCGGGCACCCGGACATCGTTCCAGAACTGCTCCCTGAGGGATTGAATCATGCCCCGGGCCTTCTCCAGGCCCTCGTCATTTCGGGACATGCCGCAGTAGTCCCACATAATCAAACCCAGCTCGCGGTGGAAATCATCCACGGTTCGGGCGCCGTTAACCGAAAGCAGACGCTGGATCCGCTCATCGACCTCATTGACGGTCTGGGTGAATGCCGGGCCCTCGGCGGTGACCGGATCCCAGGATATGGTGTTCAGGTATCCGCCAATCGTGTAGGGGATGACAAAGTAGCCATCGGCCAAACCCTGCATCAGGGCACTGGCGCCGAGCCGGTTGGCCCCATGGTCGGAGAAGTTGGCTTCCCCGAGGACAAAAAGGCCGTCCACGGTGCTCATCAGGTTGTAGTCGACCCAGAGGCCGCCCATGGTGTAATGAACGGCCGGATAAATCCGCATCGGCATTTCATAGGGATTCTCGGCCGTGATTTTTTCGTACATCTGGAAGAGGTTGCCGTACTTTTTCTCAATGGTGTCCCGGCCGTCACGCTGGATGGCGTCTCTGAAATCCAGATACACGGCCAGCCCGGTTTCTCCCACGCCTTTGCCCATGTCGCACTGTTCCTTGGCGTTTCGGGATGCCACATCCCGGGGCACCAGGTTGCCGAAGCTGGGATATTTCCGCTCGAGGTAGTAGTCCCGTTCGTCTTCCGGAATGTCGCCGGGCGCCCGCGTGTCCCCGGCTTGTTTGGGGACCCATACCCGTCCGTCATTCCGGAGGCTTTCGCTCATCAGCGTGAGTTTGGACTGATAGGTGCCATGCACGGGAATACAGGTCGGGTGAATCTGGGTGAAACAGGGATTGGCAAAGTAAGCGCCCCGCCGGTACGCGCGATAGGTGGCGGTGACGTTGCAATTCATGGCGTTGGTCGACAGATAGAACACGTTGCCGTACCCACCGGTACAGAGCAGCACGGCGTGACCCGCATAGGTTTCCAGGTCACCGGTGACCATATTCCGCACGACGATCCCCTGGGCGCGGCCGTCGCTGACGACCACATCCAGCATTTCCCGCCGGGTCAACAGTTCGACTTTGCCGAGGGCCACCTGTCGCATCATGGCGCTGTATGCACCGATGAGCAGCTGCTGTCCCGTCTGCCCCCGGGCGTAAAACGTTCTGGATACCTGCGCACCGCCAAAGCTTCGATTGGCCAGCAGACCGCCGTACTCCCGGGCAAAGGGAACGCCCTGGGCCGTGCACTGGTCGATAATATTGTTGCTGATCTGGGCCAGTCGATAGACGTTGCCTTCCCGGGCCCGAAAGTCGCCCCCCTTGATCGTGTCATAGAACAGGCGCCAGATGCTGTCGCCTTCATTCGTATAGTTTTTCGCTGCGTTGATTCCGCCCTGGGCGGCGATGCTGTGTGCCCGTCGGGGAGAGTCGTGGTAGGTAAACGCTTTCACATGGTAACCCAGCTCCGCCAGGGAAGCAGCGGCCGAAGCCCCCGCCAGGCCGGTGCCCACGACGAGAATGTCGTACTTTCGTTTGTTGGCCGGATTGACCAGTTTCAATTTGAATCGGTGGTGATCCCACTTTTCGGTCAGGGGACCGTGGGGAATATGGGCGTCGAGGGTCATAACGTATCCTTTCTAAGCGATAAACAGGAAGTATACCGGGATGAAGCCAAAGCCGATGCCAAAAATCAGACTGAGCCCCAGTCCGATGATCGTAATGGCCGGCATGTACTTCGGATGATTGGCCCCGAGGGTCTGAAACAGACTCCAGAAGCCGTGGCTCACATGAAGGGCCACGACGATCATCGCCGCTACATAGATCACGACGTAGAATGGATTCTGAAACGAATTGGCGACCAGTTCGAAGATGGTGGTGTGGCTTTTGTCCACGAAGCTGAAGTTGAGCAGATGAAATATGACAAAAGCCAGAATGATAAAGCCGGTATACGGCATGGTTCTCGAGCCGATGGTGCGCCCTCCGGAACTCCGGTCGACAGCATATCGGGTCGGTCGCGCCCGCCAGTTCTGGAAGAAGAGCAGGGCCCCGGTCAGGACATGGATGAGGGCAAGGGTCAACAGGCCCAGTTCGGCAATGGTGAGTGCCGGGCCCAGGGAATGCAGTTTCTCGGCATACGCGTTAAACGCATCCCTGCCGCCGTAGATGGTGAGATTACCGGCGAGATGTGCGGCCAAAAAGCCGATGAAACTCAAGCCGGTGATCGCCATCAGCAACTTTTTGCCGATGGCCGATCCAAGGGTTTGGGTAAGCCAATTCATCGTTCTCCTCCATGATAAAATCGTGTAACGATTTTATGAAATGCGACGATGCCGCTAATACTGCGAAAGGTTGAGCCGTCATTCCTGTGACGGGTTTGCCCGCCTATGGTGGGTGCACCCGTCGTTGTTGTGGCGGGACACATGTGACCCCCGGGGACCCGCTCAGCCAAATTTCCGCATGGCTCCAATAAGCAGTAGGGAATATATTCGGTCGGCCGAACCAAAGGAGTTTGCTTATTAATTTGCTTCCGGGCTGTCAAGGTAATTTTTCATCCACCACCGATCCCGCTCCGTTTCCAGAATCTCTTCGGCGATGCGTCTTCCGGATTCGGTCTGCAGTCGGTTCAGAACATAGGGGAGCCACTTTTTGGCCGGTGCGTATCCTTTGTCGATGAGATCCTTGAGTTCCAGGACCAGGCCGAGCTGGTCGGCATCCTTAGCCAGTCTGGCTTCCGGGGATGTTCCGGCATTGAATTCAGACAACAGGTCGGCAATATGGGTTTTTAAAGAGGAGGTGCCGCCCAAATCCTCCAATGCTCGGGATTCATCGGCCTTGACATACACTTTCTGGACGTTGTTCAGATCTCCGATGCGGGACTCCGGGAGATCGTGGACAATACACATGGCGACCAGCCTTCGGGCATCGACGTTCGGCTCCATGGTCGACAGTACAAATGCGATAAACACGGTCATGTAGGAATGTTCCGCAACCGACTCCCGGCCAGCCCCCAGGAACTGGAATCCGGATCGGGGAATCTCCTTTAGGAACTTGGCTTCAAACAACAGATCCGCGAGGTCCTTGGCCATACGGGTGATCCTTTCCAGATTGGCGTATTTCTTGACACATATGGTCAAATCGTATAGCTGTTACAGTTTAAAATCGCAACCGGTCAATTGAAGCATTGGCCAAATCTTTTAACGATTCGGGCAAAGGTGATCGATGTTACTCAATAGCATGAATGTCTTTGAAATGGTTCTCAACGCAGGACTGATGGTGCAATTTGTTCTGTTGGTGCTGCTGATATTTTCCATCGCCACCTGGGCCATTATTTTCATCAAGTGGCGTTACATACGCCGGGCATTTCGGGAATCGGCCGCTTTCACCGATTTCTTCTGGAAGAGCCGCAATCTGTCCGATGCCTTTGCCAAATCCAAACAGCTTCGAAACAGTCCGGTAGCCCGTATTTTTCGAATCGGTTACATGGAACTGAAGCGGTTGAGCCAGTCCGGGGCGCCCATTGCCGCCAAACGGGGCACCGGCGAAGCGGGCACCCTGGGAGCGCGGTTTTCCGGTCTCGACAACGTTCAGAGGGCCCTGCGGCGTGCCATAAACGCCGAAGTCACCCGGATGACCCAGATGGTGCCGTTTCTGGCGACCACCGGAAACACGACCCCCTTTATCGGTCTGTTCGGCACCGTATGGGGCATCATGAACTCATTTCACGGGATCGGACTCCGGGGATCCGCCAGCCTCGCCGTGGTGGCGCCGGGAATCTCGGAGGCCTTGGTCGCCACGGCCGCGGGTTTGGCGGTCGCGATCCCCGCGGTCATTGCCTTTAATCATTTTACATTTAAAATCCGGATGGTTGAGTCTGAACTCAACAGCTTTTCGGCCGATTTTCTGAACATCATCGAACGTGAACTCATCCGGGTTGAAGGAGAGACGCATGAACAGCGGAAGTGACAGCTCCCGTCTCATGTCCGACATCAACGTGACACCATTTGTGGACGTCATGCTGGTACTGCTTATCATATTTATGGTGACGGCGCCGATGATGGTTCAGGGCGTCGGTGTCGACCTGCCGGAGGCGACTACGGAACCGCTGTCCTCGAAATCCGACCCTCTGGTTGTGACCATCGATGCCCAGGGACAGGTCTTCATCAACGATTTCCAGGTCGAGCCGGATAATCTGAATGAAAAACTGGCGAAAATTCTTGAAAAACGATCGGACCGGGAGGTGTTTCTCCGTGCAGACCAGGGCATCTCTTACGGTGTGGTGGTCCGTATTATGGCGGAGATCAAGGGCGCCGGTGTGGAGAAACTGGGTATGGTGACCACGCCCCTGATTGAGGAGACTTCCAAAACAAGGTAGCGCCATGCATTACCGGGAAGCATACCTGCTTCAGGGCACAGGAGCCAGCCTTCGAACCTGGACAGGTTTTGTCACGTTGTCCTTCCTGTGCCATCTTGTGCTGCTCGGGATTTTCATCCTGACGCCTGGATTTCGGCCGGAACGCGATACCATCCCGAACGTCATCAACGTGACCATGGTGACACTTGCCGAGCCGGCATCGGCCGAATCTCCCGCGAAAACGGCAACCCGAACAGCGCCCCCCACGTCGGGGCTGAAACCGCGGATATCTGCACCGGAAAAGACCCCCCCAGCGAAAAAGCAATCCAAAACCTCGCTCAAGAAAAAAACGTTCAAATCGTCCAAGGCGGTGAAAAGCGCCATGGACCAACTGGAACAAACGGTTGAAGACACCCGACCCGATCCTTTGAAAAAGGCCCTTGAAAGGCTGAAAAAGGAGGTGGGTGAAGCGCCCCCGCCTCCCCCTGCCAAATCTGCCGTCACGCCGGCCGAAAAACGGTCCGGGCTTGTCGGTGGCTCTGGTGTGGGGAATCGCAAAGTTTTGGAGTTGTTAGATATTTATCGTGTCGAAATCGCCTCGCGGGTGCAAAAACACTGGGCTTTTTTCTCTTCCATCGCCGGCGAACAAGCGAATCTGGTGGTGGAACTGGCATTTAACGTCCTGCCCGACGGGACCATCACCGATATCTGGTTTGACCGCCGGAGCGGAAACCGATATCTGGATGATTCCGCGGAAAGGGCCGTGAGGAAGTCGGATCCGGTCGGGCCCCACCCGGAAAGCCTATCCCTGCCGTATGTGACGGTGGGATTGCGGTTCACCCCGGAAGGCGTCCGATAGACGGCAAAATTATCATGGCATGCGCCACAGCCCTGCCGGTACTCCGTGTCCGCGTGACATGATGAAATCGCCCTGAATTCGAATTCTGGATGTTCACGAATTCCCTAATCAAAGGTGAGAAATAATGACCATAAGTTGCATGGATCGTCATAACCATCTGAAAATAGGTTTTCTTTTTATCTCTTGTGTGGTGTTGTGCCTGGTGACGACGGTTCCGGTGTTCAGTGCCGATTACGATTATATCGATATCAATAACCCATTTTTGCGAAAACTGTCTGTCGCCATCCCGGATTTTAAACCCCTGGAGGGACTTCCGGTGGAGAATGAGATGGCCGCCGAGGCATCCCGTCTATTTAACCAATTCCTCGATTTTACAAGTTTTTTTGAATTGATCGATCCAGCGGCGTTCTTGGAGGACCCGCGACAGTCCGGCATCACCTCCGACGAGATCACCTTTGCGAATTGGTCGGCCGTGGGCGCCGAGCTCCTGGTCACCGGCGGGTTGCGCTACGATGAGAGCAGCGGGTTGCTTCAGCTGGAGCTGCGTCTGTTTGACACGCTCAAGGAAAAGCTGCTGGTGGGGAAACTTTACAAGGGCAGAGCGGGTGATGAACGACGGATGGTGCGCCGCTTTGCCAGTGAGGTCATTTACGCCCTCACCGGCAACTGGGGCATCTTCGACTCCCGGATTGCATTCGTCTCAGACGGGACCGGACATAAAGAGATTTTTTTAACCGATTTCGACGGTTCTACCCCCCGGCAATGGACGCAACACAATTCCATTTCCCTGTCCCCGGCCTGGTCTTCGGACGGAAATTGGCTGGCCTACACCTCTTACGCCAAAGGGAACCCGGACCTGTTTATCAAGCACATCAAGGAAAAACGGGGGATTGTGCTCAGCAAGAAGGGGATCAACACGAGTCCCGCATGGGCACCCGGGCAGTTTGCTCTGGCGGCAACACTCTCCTTCACCGGCGATCCAGAAATTTATTTGTTGACCGGAAACGCAAAAATTATTAAAAGAATTACAAAAAAGTGGGGAATTGACGAATCCCCGACATGGTCTCCGGATGGTCGGAAAATCGCTTTTGTGTCCAACCGCTCCGGAAGTCCGCAAATTTATATCAAGACCATCGATACCGGGCAAGTTGATCGTCTGACATTCCTGGGAAGGTACAATACCCAGCCGAGCTGGTCGCCCAAAGGCGATCGAATCGCCTTTGCAGGCATGAAAGACGGTCAGATCAACATATATGTGATCGGCACAGACGGTAAGGGCTTGTTTCAACTCACCCGGGATAGCGGAAGCAATGAGTCTCCCTCCTGGGCACCGGATGGCAGCCTGATCACGTTTAGTTCCACCCGTGAAGGGGTGTCCCGGATTTTTGTGATGACGGCATTTGGCACGGATCAGCGCCGGCTCCTTCTACTGTCGGGCAAACAATTCAGTCCGGCCTGGTCTCCGAGGGTCGTTATCAATTAATTCTTGTCCGGATTTCGGAAAAGGAGGAAAACATGCGACAGAAGTTGTGGTTGGGCGTGATCCTGTTTCTTGTATTGCCAGGATTGCTGTTCACCGTATCCTGTGCAAAAGAGCAGGTGCAATCAGACACGACCGGAGCACAGCAGGCGCAGCAAGAGCCAGAACCGGCAAAGGATATGGATGAGCGGCAGGCGGACGTGGACGCCGAGAAAATTAGAGAAGATGCCGCCAAGCGGGAGGCCATGGCCGCCCGCATGTTATTTGAAAACGAACGCATCTATTTTGAGTTCGACAGTTCGGCATTGACTGCCGATGCGCAGGAAGTGCTGAAACGCAAGGCAGAGTATCTCAGGGAAAACCCCGACACCCGGTTTACCATCGAAGGCCACTGCGATGAACGGGGTACCTATGAATACAACCTGGCTCTGGGGGATCGCAGAGCGAATAGCGCCAAAGCCTTTCTGGTCGATCTGGGGGTTGGACCCTACCGGATCACCACCATCAGCTACGGCGAGCATCGACCCCTGGATCCACGCAGCAACGAAGAGGCCTGGGCCAAGAATCGAAACGCCCAGTTCGTCATTGACTAAACACCCGAACCGTTTCCGACCCCGGTGACATTCCCGCCGGGGGCCATCCACTGCCAACCGTGGACCGGAAACGAACACGTGACACACTGGTGAAGCGTTGAACGAATGGATCCGCTGCACCGGCTCCGTCGGTATGACGGATTTTCCGGAACTCACCTTAAACCAATCAGTCAGCGGGGCGCAGGCGGGAGCTTTTTCCGCCTGCGTCTCCGACCGTTGTGCCCGCCGTTTCCGGCGGGTATTTTTTTTGAATCTCAGACCACCTGTCCCGACCCGTTTCACGGCGACCTGTGTTTGTTGAAATGGTTCGGATAGGGACACTACAGAGGATCGCGTGCCATGAAGGTTGCCGCCGTGTTGCTCGTGGCTGCCCTGGGGCTGATCGGATGTGTGGGGGATTCCCAATACGCCGGCCTGGATGAACGGCTTTTCCGTCTGGAGAAGCAGCAACAGGATATGGAGCGGCGTTTTGACGAACTCGCCCAGCAATACCAGAAGATCGACACCTCACGGCAGGAAATCGATACCGATGTTCAGACACTGCGAACCCAGCTTGCCGAATTCCGGGTGGAAAACGATAACCTGCGGAATGAGGTCGGGAGCCTGAGGGGGCGGCTGGAGGAGGCGGAGTACTTTGCCCGGTCCAAGGACGACTCCAGGGCTCAAACCGGGGTTGCCCTGGCGGCCAAGGTCGGCCACCTGGATGCTTCGGTGGTCCAACACAATGAACGGCTGCGCCGGCTTGAGGCCTATCTGAACGTTACGGAGGACGACCAGCGACCGCCTGCGAAACCGGATAAAGAAACCGCTGCCGTGCCCGAAGACGATCTCTACAGCTTTGCCAAGGGTGCCTTCGATGCCGGAGATTGGGAAACCGCCCGTGGTGGATTTGCCGATTATCTCAAACGGTTTCCAAATTCCCAGAGGGCCGATAACGCCCAATTCTGGATCGCCGAAATCTACTATCGTGAGAAGTGGTATGAAAAGGCGATTCTGGAGTACCAGAAGGTCATCGAAAACTATCCCAAGGGGAACAAAGTGCCGGCGGCCATGCTGAAGCAGGGAATGGCCTTTTCGAACCTGGGGGATCGATCCAATGCGCGATTAATCCTCAGGGAACTGGTGGCCAAGCACCCTAAGACCAACGAAGCCGAAATCGCCCAAAAAAAGCTTAAGGGATTATAGGGTGACAGCCCGGCGCCGTCCTCTGTGGAGCGCCGACTGTTGGCTGCCCCGGCAAACGAGCGCGCTATGAAAATTCTCGGGGTCGATCCCGGCCTGGCCGACACCGGCATTGGAATTGTTGAAGGCGTCGGCCGCAATGTTGACGCCTATTCCTTCGGGGCTATCGAGACCCGGGCGGATGCCGATCTGGCCGTGCGATTGGGTGAGATCTTCCGTCGACTCCAGGCTGTGCTGCAAGAGGAAACACCCGATGTCATGGTTGTCGAAGAGGTCTTTACCCTGAAACAGAATCCGAAGTCGGGGATTACCCTGGCCAAAGCCAGCGGCGTGGTGCTGCTGGCCGGCGAACAGGCTGGAATTCCGGTCCATGAGATCGCCGTTCGAGAAGCAAAACAGGTGCTCACCGGCAGCGGTCAGGCCAGCAAAAGCCAGCTGGAACGGGCGGTTCGCCATCACCTGAACCGGGAGGCACCCATACGGCCCTTTCACGCATCGGATGCCCTGGCCCTGGCCCTGATCGGCTTCTATCGCTCCAATCCGATACCGGGACCGGAACGCGGTAAAAAAGGCCCATGATTGGATACCTGGAAGGCAGTATACTTAAAAAAGACAACGAGCGCATCCTGTTGCTGGCCAACCAGATCGGGTATGAGGTTCTGTTGCCCGCAAATGTCATGCAGACGTTCGGCGGGACGTCCACCGGAGATAACGTCTCGCTGTATATTTATTTTCAGCAGACCGAGCGCCAGCCCAAACCCGTGTTGATCGGTTTCAATCTGGAGGCGGAACGGGAATTTTTCGAGCATTTCATTTCTGTGGAAGCGATCGGGCCGATCAAGGCCGTCAAGGCGCTGACCCTGCCCATTCGTGACATCGCGCGGGCCATCGAGGCAGGTGATATCGCCAAACTCCGGCAACTGAAAGGCATTGGAAACCGTACCGCTCAAAAGATCGTCGCGACCCTGCAGGGGAAAATGGAAAAATTTGCTTTGATCCGAAGAGAGGACGCCCCCGAGCCGCCCCAGGTCGAAGATATCTCCGAGCAGGTTTTGGAGGTGCTGGTGCACCAATTGGGTCACAAAAAAGGCGACGCACGGCGCATGATCGCCGAAGCCCTCAAGCGCAACAGCGCCATCCAGAGTCCGGAAGATTTATTCAATGAGGTTTACCGCGGAGAGTCCCAGCCATGACGAAGGAGACATCCACCATCCTGACCCGTGGCCGAAGCCTGCTGGCAGGATCTCCCCAACCCGTTGATCAGGAACCGGAGATCATTTCCCTTCGACCGACGCGGTTGACCGAGTACGAGGGGCAATCAGAGGTCACTGAGGCATTGAAGATCGCCATCGAGGCGGCCAAGCTCAGAAACGAACCCCTGGAGCACATCCTGTTTCATGGCCCCCCGGGGTTGGGAAAGACCACCCTGGCCCATATTATATCCAACGAAATGGGAGGGAATCTGACCGTTACTTCCGGCCCGGCCCTGGAAAAGGGCGGCGATCTTATCGGGATCCTGACCCGGCTCGAAGAGGGGGATATTTTCTTTGTGGATGAAATCCATCGGACCCCGCGAACGGTGGAGGAATTTTTGTATCCGGCCATGGAAGACTTTGCCGTGGATTTCATCTTCGATAAGGGGGTGCATGCCCGCAGCCACCGGTATCGGCTCAAACGGTTTGTGCTGATCGGGGCGACCACCCGCGTCGGATTGCTATCGGCACCCTTGCGGGACAGGTTCGGCATCTTCAGGAGCCTGGACTTCTATTCGGAGGGGGATCTGGTGCAAATTACACAACGATCGGCGAAACTGCTTGATGTCGTCATCGATGATGCCGCCTCCCGTGCGCTGGCCTGCCGATCCCGGCGCACACCGCGAATCGTCAACCGGCTCCTGAAACGGGTGAGGGATTATGCCCAGGTGCGCGGGGACGGAACGGTGACCGAAGCCACCGTTGCGGCGGCCCTGAAGCTGGAAGGTGTGGATGATAAAGGGTTGACCGAGTTGGATCGGCGGTATTTGAGAACGATCATCGATTTCTATAATGGCGGTCCGGTGGGCATCGAGGCGATCGCGGCAACACTGCAGGAGGAAACCGATACCCTGGTGGATGTCGTGGAACCCTACCTGCTGAAGGAGGGCATGATCATACGGACATCTTCCGGACGACGGGCATCGGATACCGCGTACCAGCACCTCGGTACCCCACGACAGGACCCGCTGTTCACCTGAACGGGGCGTTGGATCGCAAAAAAACCGTCGATCCACGTCCTGAAACCGTACGGCAGGCCTCTGCCAGACGACAGGGTTCATGAATCATCGCCATGATGTTACGGAACGCGCCGTGTCCGCGCCGGTAATTACCCTCCTCACCGATTTTGGGCTGGAGGACGAATATGTGGGCGTTATGAAGGGCGTGATCCTCTCCCTGTGCCCCGATGCCCGGATCATTGATATTTCCCACCATGTGGCCCCTCAGAACGTCTCTGAAGGGGCTTTCATGCTCCACTCGGCCTATCGCTATTTCCCGGCCGGAAGCATTCATATCGCGGTCGTGGACCCCGGTGTGGGCACCTCGCGATCCATTGTCGCGATCCAGACCCAGTCCCATGTGTTTCTGGCGCCCGACAACGGCCTTCTGACCCTGATCCTGGAGGAGACGCCGATCGATCAGGCCGTGTGTGTGGATCCCTCCCGTCATGGGCGGATCCCGGTGAGCCGTACCTTTCACGGCAGGGATGTCTTTGCTCCGGCAGCGGCGCATCTTGCCTGTGGCATTGATTTTGCTTCCCTTGGTCCTGCGGTGGACCCCCGCTCATTGCTCCGGCTGCCTCTGGAGCGTGCCCATATCACCGATGGCGGGGATCTGGCCGGGAGTGTAATCCATATTGACCGTTTCGGGAACCTGATTACCAACATCGACCGCCACCTGCTGAATCTGTTTTCCGGCAGCGGGCCGGCCGCGGAGGTGGAAATTATGGTCGGCCGGCATATTATCCACGGAATTTCCAACACCTACAGCGACGCGACACCCGGCCGGCTCATGGCCGTCATCGGCAGTCGGGAGGTCCTGGAAATCGCGGTGAATCAGGGCGATGCCGCCGATCGGATCGGAGCCAAGACAGGCCACCCGGTTCTCGCCCGGAAGGTGAAATCAGGTAAAACTGTTGGAACTCATTGACAAAACTTCAAATTTCGGTTATTCGGTCCTCAAAAATTTTCGATGGTGAGTCATGGGCTCCCGGAGATGGGGCGCCCCCATTTTCCGGGAACCGGAAAGCTGCACGCCGCAACCATCGCGGCCATGGGATCACCTGAAAAAGAAAACAAGACGGTATGAAGATCCAGAGGAGGTTTACTTGAACACCGACATGCCCAGGATGATGCGTTTTCTCTGTGGCGCTGTTGCCATCATGTGCATGTCCGCTGCAACAGGTGTGCATGGGGCCACTCAACCGGAGCCGGCACAAACGGAACCGGTGGAGATGTCCATTTTTTTTGCACCCACAGAGTCGCCGGAATATGTCGTACTTGTCGAAAAAGGTCCCCAGCGGCTTTCCCTCCTGAAATATGACGGGAAGCTGTCCGAAGTATTCCGGATGTCCTGCTCCACCGGGGAAAACCCAGGTCCGAAGGTCCGCGCCGGAGACGCAAAAACCCCCGAGGGGGTTTATTTTTTTATCAAAGATCACAAAAAACGGGATCTCTCCCCGATCTACGGATCCCGCGCCTTTCCCATCGATTATCCGAACGTTATCGATACCCGGGCCGGTCGCAGCGGCAACGCCATTTGGCTGCACGGAACCAACAAACCCTTGATACCAAACGATTCCAACGGCTGCATTGTCCTCCGGAACAAAGATATCAATCGGCTGGCGCAGTTTATCACGTTGAACCGGACACCCATGATTATCGTGGACACCATTTCCCAAAAACCCGTGGTGCCGGATCGCCACACCCGGAATAAAATTCTGGATTTCATCACGGCGTGGGTACGGGCCATGGAATCCGGGACCTATCACGACTATTTGACCTATTACGATGCCGAGTACCTCCCGGACCTCTCCTGGTGGATGGATTGGTACCGCCTTCGGAAAGAGTTTCGCCGGAACCACATGTCGTTTTCCATCAAAACGGATGACATTTCTGTCTTCCAGTACAACGGCATGGTGACGGTGCTTCTCGACCGGAAGCTGGCGAATCCGGGAGGGGCCGTCCCCACGGGTACGGTCAAGCTTTTTCTCACCCGTCGTGGGGGTCAATTCCGGATTGTCGGAGAGGATCATCAGGTGCTGCCGAACACCCTGGCTCTAAAGAAGGGGGATCATCCCCTGGTGGCGGCCGGCCGCAGGCTGAAGCCCGCGGTCATCGAAGAAACGGAAATTGTCGGCCTGGTGGACGGGTGGCTGAGCGTCTGGTCCGGTAAGAGTATCAAGGCCTATGGCGCCTATTACGCGAAAGATTTCAAATCCGAAGGCGGGGCCGATCTGAAGGCATGGCTGGCCTATAAAAAACAGCTAAACCGCAAGTACCGCTACATCCATGTCACGCGGGATAAAATGACGATCCGGAAGGACAGGAATCGACGCACGGTGCGTTTCATTCAAACCTATCGGTCCAGCCGCTTCAAGGCAGTCGGTGTCAAGGAGTTGATCCTGAAACGGGAAGGAGAACAATGGAAGATTTACCGGGAGATCTGGAAAAAGAGGTAGCCGGTCGGTCTGTACCCAAGCCTTCCAAACGTCGTCCGAAGTGGACGCTTCTCTTTGTTGGAGACGACGGCCGCACACGATCGGTCCGGCCGTTTAAAGGCCTGTTCTACCTGTTCGTTGGAATCCTGGTGGTGTCTCTGATTGCCAATGTGGCGCTCTATGTCTTTCACAAAGACGGATTAAAGGAAAACAAGCGACTGGCCGGAGAGCTGAATCAGCTGCGACAGCAGGTGGATACCTTGCGCTATGATAAGGATGTTCTCATGGCCCGCATGGTCATGACGCAAACACGGCGGGAGACCGGCCCGGCGCCACCGGTGCCTCCGGAAAAACCGGCTGCCATCCCACCGGAACCGGAAGCGTCTCCTCGGAAGACCCCTTCAGAGCCGCCGGAGCCCATGGTGGCAGCCGCCGAACCGGACATACCCGGGTCCCCGCAATCGGCCATCGCCCCCCCGCCTGAAGCACCGAAGGTCCGGGTATCTGTGGAATCACTGAACGTATCTCGATCCGAAGTGAATGACAACACGGTTCTGGTACGCTTTAATTTACGTAAGATGAATCAAGGGAGTGACAACATATCCGGTCACGCATTTGTGGTATTGCGGCTTGCCGAAAGCGAGGCCCGAACCCGGAATGTGACCATACCTTGGGCCTCCCTGGACAACGGTACACCGTCGCCCACGTCCCGGGGACAATATTTTTCGATTTCACGATTCAAGCCGATGAAATTTGAACGCCGCAACATCAAGCGGCTGGAGCAGTTTTCACGCCTGACCGTTTATGTCTTCAATGCCGAGGGCGATCTCCTGCTGGAAGAGGAGCACCCCATGGCGCTGCCTGAAGTGAAGATGGTCCAACCACCGGCACCGGAGCGGGTGGAATTACCCCCACCGGAGCAAACGGAGACACCAACGCCGGAAAATGTCGAAACGCCGACCCCCGAAAATATCGATATGCCGACGCCCGAGAATAACGAAATGGGATAATGGCCGGAGTCCGACAGCGTTTTGTCAGAACCCGACGCACAGGTAAACATGATGATGCCACGCTTTTTCAGAAACATTCAGGTGCCGATATGCCGGACGCTGGCCGCCGTCATGGCCATTGGGGTTCTCGGCCTGGCCATCCCGGCAGACCTACGGGCTCAGAACCGCACCCATACGGTGTATTACGAAGGGACCGACCACGAATTGCACGTTTTCCGAATTTGGGGAAAAAAGCCTGGTAAAACCCTTCTTCTCATCGGAGGGATTCAGGGGGATGAGCCCGGCGGATTTCTATCGGCGGACCATTATGCGGATCTGGCGCTGGCCAAAGGCAATCTCATTGTGGTGCCCCGGGCCAACTTCCAGTCTATTGTCTTGAAACGCCGTAAAATCAACGAGGATATGAACCGCAAATTTGCGGAAGGCCGGCAGGATAATTACGAAGCCAAAATCGTCCGGATTCTCAAAAAGTTGATTCAGGAGAGCGATTGCCTGCTGAACCTTCACGACGGATCCGGATTCTATTCCGACACCTGGGAATCGCCGTCCCGAAATCCCCGGCGGTTCGGCCAATCCATCATTGCCGACAGCGAGGTCTATGCCAATCCGAAAACCGGTGAAAGGCTCGACCTGGGCGAACTCGCCCGTTCCGTCTGCCGGGAAATCAATCGGGAAATTGACAATCCGAAATACCATTTCCATTTCAACAATCACCGTACCCATGATGCCGATTCCGCAAATAAGGAGCAGCGTAAATCGGCGACGTATTATGCCCTTTACAAAATGGGCAACCCGGCCTTCGGTATTGAAACCAGCAAATCGTTGCCCTTGGAATTGAAGGTGCGCCATCACAATCTGGCGATCAACGCCTTCATGGAGCGGATGGAGATCGTGCCCGAAACGCCGGGACTTCATCTGGACCCGCCGGTATTGCGCTACATGGTGCTCACGGTGAACGACGCCCTTCCCATTGCCGTCAAAAATGGCCAGACACTGTCCATCCTCCCCGGAGATACCGTAACGATTTCCCACATCGAGGCGAACTACGAGCGCGGGCTCAGTGCCGATGTGATCGGTACCGGAACGATGAACGATTTCCGGAAAAAAACCCGGGTTCAACAGGCCACTCGGATCGTGGTCCGGAAAGATTATATCGACTTTGGGACCATACATCTGGATGTCGGCAGCCGACGAAGCCGTATCGTACCGGCAACGATTTCCTCGAGGCTTCCGGAGGCGGGTTCGTCGTTGCTATTGTTCCGGGTCAAAATCAACGGCCGGGAACGGCTGTATCAACGGAATGCCCGCGTACAGATGGTCAAAGGAGATCTTTTCGAAATTATCGACGTGATTGCCGGAGGCGCCGACCCCCGGCAACTGCTGGTCAATTTCAAAGGATTTGTGGGAAATCGGGCAAAAAATACAGGGGAAGACCGGGGTTATGTCATTGATACCGGCCGTGATCTGTGGCCGCGGTACTCCATCCAAAAACAAGGGAAGATTTATCCGATTGTTGTCAGCAAAGATGATCGCGAGATCGGAAAGCTTTTTGTTCAGCTGACCGCGCCCAAGCTCCGATACGTGATTTTGGGCCAGGAAAGCGGCCCGAAATTGTGTGTCACCCCGGATGATCGGACGGTTATCGATCCGGGGCAGCCGATCCGGATGTTGGATATTCACACCAATGTGACGGACAACTTCGGTATTCGGGCGTTCATCAGCGCCCCCGGGCGAAGAAAACAAACCATTTCCGTGGATGAGCCCTTTTTGCTCACCGGAAGTCATGACGCATACCCCGAGGACGGCGGGGAATACCGAATCACCATCATGCGAGGGAAAATGACCATCGGTACGATCCCGTTAATCCTCGGCCCCTCCTTCGGAAAGGCGGTTTCCGAGGACGACGGGATCGACACTGAAACCATTTCTTGGGAGAAGAAAAGTGGGTAAAAAAGCTGAAAACATCTCAATCATTGATCAGGGGCTGACCGTCGACGGCAATATCACCTGTACCGGCAAGCTGATCATCAAAGGTGTGGTCAAGGGCACTCTGGAAGGAGAAACGGTCATCATTGCCGAAGAGGGCTCGATGTGCGCCGAGGCGAGCGCCCAATCGGTTACCATCGGAGGCGCCTTCGAGGGGGTCATCAACGCTGAAAAGGAACTGATCGTCCTGGCTACGGGGAATTGCTCGGGACGGGTGGTTTGTTACGATCTGGTCGTTGAAGCCGGCGGTATTCTCAACGCCGAAGTCGTCAGTACGAAGCAGCTTCCGGCTGAGGCCAATGCGGCCACTACCGTCAAAAAGGTGGATTTCAGCAGCTGATAATAATTCAGCGCCGGTGGTTGACGCCGGTGCGGCTCCGGAAGTCTGCCTTTAGTGGAACGTGATCGGACGGATAGATGCCGTCAAATGGATCGGATATCGTTTCGGCAGACAGGACTTCCAGATCCCCGCAGTACATGATCCAGTCGATATGCCTGCCGTCCGGCACCCCGGTAAAACCGTGATAGGTGCCCGGATAATCGGGGGCAAAACTGCTTTTCAACGTTCTTTCCCCACCAGGCCGTTCTGCCTGGTCGGTTCCCGAAAACACACCATATACCGAGGAGTCCGGTTCGGCATTGAAGTCTCCCATCAGGATGGCCGGGACATCCCGCGAAAACTCAGACAGATGCCGGAGGATCAGATGGGCACTGTCCACCTGGACCGCCGGCGCAAAATCGAGATGGGTATTGATGCAAATAATTTCAAACCCATCGGATTCGAAGAGTGCCATGGTACATTGTCTCGGCCATCGGCTTTCGGGCGATCGGCTGGGAATATGCGGCGTTGGGCTCAGGAAAAGATGCCGATGGCTGCGGCAGGTCCAATCGGACCGGTAAAATATCACGTTATTTTGCCAGAAGGGCGGGGCTGGCAAGCGTTGGCCGATCATCCCGTACTCCGGTAAAATGGACTTGAGAAAATCAATCTGAAAATCATTGGCTTCCTGGAATCCGACGAAATCCGGATGTCGTTGATCGAATAGGGGGGCAACGCTTTTCTTCCGGATTTCCCAGCGATGGGGACCATCGTCCGCCAGGCCAAAGCGCAAGTTCATCGTCATGACCCGGAATCGCTTCGAAGGAGCATCGGACTTCGAATCATCGGCGTAGGGGGTCATCAGGCACCACATTCAGGATTTTGGGGTTCTTCGGCCACGAGCATACTCAGATGGCGGGACAGATCCACCGGCACCGCCTCGAAATTCTGAAACGTGACGTCCGTAAACGAAAACCCGAGGCGATCTTTGAGAAGATCGAATATCCGGAGATAATTTTTAAGTATGCGACACGGCCAGGAAAGACCCAGCCGATCGGCGTATCGACGGATGTCGGTGCCCGAGCCCTCGATTTCTATAAATTTGCCGAAAGGCAGGGTATCGATGCAGAACAGCGTGTTTTCAATCCGTAAGCTCTCCCGCCATTTTTCGTAAATCTGTTCCCGGTGGTATCCCAGCTCGCAGAGGATGTCGGCCATTCTATCGAAGTCGTCGACCCCCACTTCCACTTCGCGAAATATCTTGAACTCCGGATCCTCCTCAGGCGGCGCAGATTTGAAGGTCAGGGTGCAGGTTCTATCCTGACGGAGTCGAAGCAGACTGCGCTGACGGTAGAGCGTCCTGTCGGCGTCCTCAAATCGGATGTTTCTCTCGAAAACCCGACCATCGGAGACAGCCCCCAGGGACAACAGCCGGTCGCGGATGACGGATTCCTCGGAGAGGAAGAATTTAACTTCTATTTCCAGATTTGTTGGTGACATATGCCAATTTATAGAGGCCCTTAAACCCCGAGTCAAATTTTGTTTTTTTCTTGACAGGACCCTGAAAAATAATTAATAGTGCCAAGTTCCACAGTACACCATAGAAGAGGACAGACGTGAAAAACACCACATACAGCGCAAAGCGTTCGGACAATCCGGAGAAATGGTATGTCGTCGATGCCGAGGGGGCGGTTCTGGGCAGACTGGCAACGCAGATCGCCAGTCGACTGCGCGGAAAACACAATCCCATGTTCACCCCCCATGTGGACACCGGTGACTGGGTCATCGTGGTCAACGCCGACAAAGTGACTCTCACCGGTAGAAAGTGGGATCAAAAATCCTATCATCGGCATAGCGGATACATTGGCGGTCTCAAGAGCATTACGGCAAGAAAATTGAAAGAAAAGCGACCGGAGGATTTGATCCGGTTTGCCGTTAAGGGCATGTTGCCGAAAAACCGTCTCGGTCGTAAACTCTTCAAGAAATTGAAGGTGTATTCCGGACCGGAACATCCACATGCTGCCCAGCAGCCAGAGACACTTGAATTTTAGGATTAACACCAATCGGAGAACCCATGGAAACGAAAAATACGTATTACGCCACCGGGAAGCGGAAATCGGCCATTGCCCGAACGTGGATTTCACCTGGAGACGGTACCATTGTTATCAACAACAAGCCGATTGACGAGTACTTCAAAATCGATTCGGCAAAGTCGACGCTGACCCAGCCGCTGACGTTGACCAATACCCGAAGCGACTTTGATGTCAAAGTCCGGGTCATCGGCGGTGGAATCACCGGACAGGCCGGCGCCATTCGGCACGGGATTACAAAAGCGCTGATACTGGCGAATCCGGAGCTGCGACAGCCCCTCAAACGGGCCGGCTTCGTGAGACGGGATCCGCGGGTGAAGGAGCGGAAGAAATACGGGCAGCGAGGCGCCCGTGCGCGGTTCCAATTCTCTAAACGATAGACTATCTCTTTTAAATCGACAGAACCCATGGAGATTCATTATCCGAATCTCTGTGGGTTTTTTGTTTCTGGATGCTGGATCCTTGATACTGGATGCTGGATGCAGGATGTAAAAAAGCTGAAAGTTGAAAGCTGAAAGCTAAAAGGCGAGGAAAAAAATCACAAATTTCAAATAACAAATCACAAAATAAAACCAAACACCAAACACCAAACACAAACGGGCCCACCGGCCCACGGGCAAACGGGCGCATCCGTCTACGCTCCTTCGGAGCTTCCGACTTCGCTCCCTGAGCTTCGACGGGACAAGACGCCGGACAGGCGGGCTAACGGGCCCACGGGCTAACGGGCCCACGGGCTAACGTTTTTTCGACAGCTTGTCCGCCATCCGGATCGGTTGGGGAAGTCGAAAGCCCCGGCAGCAATCCAGGGTGTAGTGGACGGCTTCCTCAAGTCCGATCCGGTGACCGATGGACACAAACACCGGCTTGACTTTGGAACGGGTGCGCACGACGGCCCCAATGATGTCATCTCCGTCGTGGAGAGGAGACACGCTCCCCCGATTTATCCCCGGCTCCTGATAGACGCCCACCAGCCGGGTTTTGGCACACCCGATGCTTGGTCGATCCACCAGCAATCCGATATGGCTGGCGATTCCCAAGCGGCGGGGATGGGCAATGCCCTGACCGTCGAACAGGATCAGGTCGGGCATCTTCGCGAGCATCCCCAACGCCTTCAGTATCGCCGGCCCTTCACGAAAACTGAGCAGTCCGGGCACATAGGGAAATGCCAGTGGGGACGTGGCGATCGCTTGGTCGATCAGATCCAGACCGGGGTAATCCAGAAGGACGGCAGCCGCCTGAGCCCGCCCGCTCCCAAAGGCGACATCCACTCCGGCCACGGTGGATGGCGCTGCCAACGACGTTTCCCGAAGGACCCGATCGGCCAGACGCCGTTGAATGGCGATTGCTTCTCGGGGAGTTATGTTCCAGGGATGCTTCATGTCATGGGAGGTGTCCTGCTGTGTGGATGCTGGACGGGTATGGGCTGAAAGTTAAAAGCTGAAAGATAAAGAAGAAAGAAATCGGAGTTGAAAATTCAACGCTGAAAGATGAAAGGCGAGGAAAAAAATCACAAATTTCAAATCACAAATCACAAAAAAAAACCAAACACCAAACACCAAACACAAACGGGCCAACGAGCCCACGGGCTAACGGGCAAACGGGCCAACGAGCAAACGGGCGAACCGGCAAACGGTTATGCGTGCTATTCCGAGTCGATGTAACGGGCCTTAACGCTACGGATAATGTCCATCCGTGACAGCAGAATATCGACGAGTTCCGGATCGAACTGGGTGCCGGCGCCTTCTTTGATGGCCACAAGAACTTCTTCCTCATCCCATGCTTCTTTGTAAGTTCTTCGAGAGGAGAGTGCATCGTAGACATCCGCCAGGGATACGATGCGCCCAAACAAAGGAATCTCCTCTCCGGCCTTTCCCCGCGCCGATCCATTGGCTTTTTCGAACCCTTCTAGGGGAAAACCGGTTTCGACGATGACATGGCCCGGATACCCATTGCCATCCCAACGCTCGTGGTGGTTGAGGGCGACTTCCTGTGCGGCGGTGTCGAAGTCCGACTGGCGGTCGACAAACAATCTGGCCCCGAGGATCGTGTGCTGTTTCATCAGTTCGAACTCATCGGTGGCCAGGCGATCCGGTTTTTTCAAGATAATATCCGAGATGGCGACTTTTCCTACATCGTGGAGCATGGCGGCCATGCGGAGGATATCGCGGGTCTTTTCAATTTCCTTTTTCGAGACATTGCGAAGGGCCGCCCATCCTTCATAAAGCTCGAGAGAGTACCCCGCTACCCGGTTCACGTGGGCGCCGGTTTCCTTGGGATCTCTCAGCTCCGCCATTCGGATCATGCAAAGAATAATTTGGCGGGTCATCTGAGCCCGCTCCAGCGCCACCGCGGCGATGCTGGCGAAGTGAAACATCATTTTCTCGTCATCCCGTGAAAAGCTCACTACGTGATCCTCGGCATCCTGGGCATTGATGATCTGAAGGATTCCGAGAACGTGACCGCTGGCATTCTTCAGAGGAATGGTCAGCGCCGATTGGGTCTTATAGCCGGTTTTCTCATCAAAGGACTGGCTGAAACCATACGGCCGCGTCGGTTCGATGGTGTAAACGTCTTCGATATTCAGGGGTTCGCCGGTTGTCGCGACATATCCGGCCAAGCTTTTTTCATCGATGGGAATCGAGAACAGGGAGTACACCAGTTTCGTTCCCTTCGGGAGGCGTTTCTGAAGGGTGTCGTTCTGAGTGTAGGTAAAGTTGAGGCGATTGATGTCCCGGATGTAGATGGAACCGGCATCTGCGTTGACGAACTGCCGCGCTTTGGTCAGCACCTTCTCCAGAAGAATGTCCAGATCATTGATGGTGTTCAACTCGATTCCGAGCCGGGTCAATGTATCCAGTTTTTCCTTTTCGCTCAGCGGCATCATGTCCGATATCCGGGCACCGATAGAAGATGATGATTATCAAAATATTTCGTAATTCTAACAGTATAGGCAGAATCGGGGTAGGTGTCAAGGCGCAGACCATGGGGGCATTTGGAAGATACCTCCTCGCCAGAGAATGCCCGGGGAGAACCGATGCGTTCGACTGTGGGTCGCCCTAGACGACAGTAATCGATTCGGAAAATCGGGTCAGCTGTTCGAGGCCTTGGGACGTCACGCGATGGGTGTTTTCGATGCCGACCACACCGCGAGCCGGGAAGATAAGTTTGGGTTCAAGGGCAATGACCATATTCTTCTTCACGGGCCAATCCTGGCCTCTTGCGAGAATCGGCAGTTCGTCCAATTCAAGTCCCACACCATGGCCGACAAAACGGATACGCTCGTCGCCATGTCCCATGAAGTATTCACCAAAACCTTTTTCCTCGGTCCATTTCAACGCATTGTCGTAAATACTACCCGGTAGGGCTCCGGGCCGAATTTCTTTTTTAAGTTGTTCCTGCAGATCCAGCATGAGGTCATGGGCCCTGACAAGATCGTCGTCGAGCCCGCCCAGAGCAAATATCCTGGCGTGGTCGGCGATGTACCCATTGTGGGCAAACACGTAATCGACGAGCACCGGTTCACCTTCCTGAATTGGACGAAAACTGGATCCCTGAGCCACGGCGGGGCTCAAAGACGTGCCGCCGGTCGGCGACGCGAGATAGCTGGGAACCGCTGCAGACGGACCGGCCATGAGATGACCATAGAACAATTCACCCCCCCAGAGCCTCATCCGGACGATACCCTGGTGACCAAGTTTGCGTGCTTCTGCTTCCAACCGTCCGGCCAGTTCGATTTCGGTGATGCCTTTTTTCAGAATGCCTGGAACACGGCTCGACACGTGGTCTGCCAGCTTTGCCGCTTCCCGAATAATGCCCAGTTCGTATTCGGATTTCACCGCCCGCTGCTCGCGGATCGCCCCGGATACATCCTTCAACTCAGCGCTGGAAAACAAATGCTTCAATCCAAAGAAGAGATTGGTGGGTAATACATCCAGTTCCAGCCCAAGTGATGATGGTATCGGATATCCCTGGGCAGTGAGCGTATCCGGTATCTGCCGAGGACTCCGTATCGATATCTGTCTGCGGATTGGCGATTCCGCTCGGGCCCGATGCGTGTCCTTTCGGACCATGAGTAGCGGTTCGCCGTTGATCGGGATGTAGAGGTAGCACTGCTGAAGGGTTCCGGAAAAATAAAAGAGATCCACATTCTGGAGGATTAGCGCCGCCTCCGTATCGGTATCTTCCAGGAGTCGCTGAAACTGTGTAATGCGGCGGTTTATTTCCGACTCCGGTGTGCAGTTGCGCGTATCGAACATCTTTATATTCAGACCCTTCTAAACCTAGACATGCAATAAAGGTAGCGGCTATCGCGACCGCGTCAAATATTTGGGTATTCGGCACTGGGTATTGCCCCAGTTCAATAAGTAAGTGCAACACTTTTAGGTTTTAAGGCTTTCGCGATATGACGCGATATTATGCCAAAAAATCTTCTTTCCTTTCTTCCGAATCGATGGATGCACATAGGTCAGGCTTACAATCTGTTTCGTTCGGTTCGGCGCGTTATGGAAGAAGATTTTTTAAGCCGCTTTCCAGCAGCGGACGGAATGACCCTCATCCACCTGGACCCACTCTCTCTGCGGATATCGGCAGGCATCGCTCCGGTCCGGACAGATATCTGAAAACCCGCAGCCTTCCGGCGGCTCTATATCGACATCTTCCCAGTTGTCCGGAATTTTCAGAAACCCGGCCCTTTCCGGATCCGGATCGGGGATGGCCGACAGCAGGGTGTGGGTGTAGGGGTGACGCGGATCATCGAAGAGATCCGCGGAAGGCGCCACTTCCATGATCCGTCCCCTGTACATGACCGCCACCCGGTCACAAAGGTACCCTACGACATTGAGATCGTGGGAAATGAACAGATAGCTCAAGCCGAGACGATCCTGGAGATCTTTCAGCAGATTGATAATCTGGGCCTGGATGGAAACGTCCAGGGCGGAAATCGGTTCATCGCATATAATCAAGGATGGCTCCACGCTCAGCGCCCGGGCAATCCCGACCCGCTGGCGTTGGCCGCCGCTGAATTCGTGGGGGTACCGGTCGGCGAATTCCGGAGAGAGCCCGACCATTTCTAGAAGTTCTCCGACTCTGGTGCGGGATTGTTCCTGGCGGGTGATACCGAGGGTGCGCAATCCTTCGCCGATCGTTTGCCCGACGGTCATCCGCGGGTTCAACGAGCCGTAGGGATCCTGGAAGACGATCTGCATCTCGGTCCGAAGCGGTTTCATGTCCTTTTCGGGAAGTCGGGTAATGTCTTGTCCATTGAATCGGATGACCCCCGCATCCGCATCCATGAGCCGTAGCAAAAGACGGGCTACCGTTGATTTTCCGCAGCCGCTTTCGCCTACCAGTCCCAGGGTCTTACCCGCTTCAATGGTGATATCGACACCGTCCACGGCTTTTACCCACCCGGTTGTCTTCTGTAGGAATCCGCGTCGTATGGGAAAGTATTTCTTCAGACCGGTGACATCGACGATGGGGTGGTGATTGGTTTCGATGGCTTTCATAACCTCTGGACCGCCTTTTGTTATGATCCATTGGGCCGTTGGTCGTTATACAATACCGGACAGCGGGCTTGGTGCCCGTCGCCATAATCGCACAGCTCCGGAAAGATGGTTCGACAGGTCTCGACGGCATACTGACATCTGGGGTGAAAGGGACATCCCGGCGGCTTTCGGGCCGGATTCGGAACACTACCCGGTATACTGTTCAGCCGCCGGCCCCGCTTGGATCGTGCCGGAAGTGACGCCAGAAGACCCTGCGTATACGGATGCTGCGGGCTTTTGAAAATCTGAGCCGTGCGCCCGGACTCCACGCCGATACCGGCGTACATGATATACACACGTTCGGCTACGTTGGCGACCACACCCAGGTCGTGAGTGATGTAGAGAACGGCCATATCCCGTGTTTTCTGCAGTTCTTTAAAGAGATTGAGAATCTGCGCCTGGACCGTGACATCCAGGGCAGTCGTTGGTTCATCGGCAATGACCAGGTCCGGTTGGCATGCCAGGGCCATGGCGATCATCACCCGCTGGCGCTGTCCGCCGCTGAGCTGGTGCGGGTAGTCTTTCAACCGGCTTTCCGCAGAAGGAATACCGACATCTTGAAGGAGCTGGACACACCGGCGGTGTACCTCATCCGGGGTTATCTGTTCGTGAGCAAGAATGGCTTCACCGATCTGGTCGCCGATAGTAAATACCGGATTCAACGATGTGAGCGGTTCCTGGAACACCATGCCGATGCGATTGCCACGAATCGACTGCATATCGTCTTCACTCAGATCCAGAAGATCAATGCCGTCAAAGTCGATATCACCTCCGGCCATATTGCCGGGCGGCACCGGTATCAGCCCCAGGATGCTCAGCGCCGTCACCGTTTTTCCGCAGCCGGATTCACCGACAATGCAGACCGTCTCCCGACGTCCAACATCGAAACTGATTCCGTCCACGGCTCTGGCAATTCCGTTATCGCTGCGGAAATGAACGCGAAGATCGGAAACGGAAAGTAGAATATCATTGTCGGTCATCAACAACTCCTGAATGATATATCCTCTGAGATAAACAGGAGTGCTGGAGTGTTGGACTACCGGATCATTCGATTCATCTGTCCACAACTCAAAGACTCCATTGCCCCCATACGCCATCACTCCATGATTATAGTAGAATCTTATCCGAACATTTCACCAGCTGGAGGCTTTCATGGCCAAGGCATTTCGAGGCGAAGCTGTAGTTGTCTACCGCGAGTCTCGAATAACGCCGGCCATGGACGCCTCCGGTTGGCCCGAAGGGTGAAATCTTTTCAGGTTTTTCCCTACAAGTTAAGCATAGTAATTTGTAACTCCTTCCTCAAAAGATTTCACGAAATGTTTGGATCAGTGGCGTTCCCGCAACTTCGGATTCAGCGCATCCCGGAGCCCTTCGCCAAAAAGATTGAACGATAGCACGACGATGAGAATGGCGACCCCCGGAACAAAGGTCAACCAGGGCGCGTCGAAAATGAAATCCTGGCCACCGGAAAGGATGTTGCCCCAGGTGGCATGGGGCGGTGGAACACCAAAACCCAGAAAACTCAGACCGGCCTCGGTCAGAATGGCCGTGGCGATCCCGATGGTCGCCGATACCAGCACCGGGGCAATGGCGTTCGGCATCATATGTCTGAAAATAATCCGATAGGTCCGGATGCCCAGGGCCCGGGCCGCAAGGACGAAATCCTGCTCCCG
>Ga0049114_1000050_pt1 | contig 31758 bp, 32 predicted proteins | sample WorMettanBELIZE2_FD_55211 | JGI IMG/M metagenome (GOLD analysis project Ga0049114, IMG submission 55211) | Marine gutless worms symbiont microbial communities from Max Planck institute for Marine Microbiology, Germany - Olavius tantulus BELIZE.2 | ecosystem: Host-associated > Annelida >... | reverse complement strand
TCTTCTCCTTTCTGGGAGAAGACCCTACACCACCACTTTGACAGATCCGGTCATTTTGGCCTTAAATTGGTACATAGTCCCGAATAAATATGGAGTAGGAGGAACATCATGGAAATTCTGGTCTGTGTGAAACGGGTACCCGATACCGCCGAGAACGAAATTGCCGTCAACGGTAACGGCAGCGATATCGAACGGGACGATCTCGTGTACTCGGTCAACGAGTGGGATAATTACGCGGTGGAGGAGGCGCTCCAGATCCGCGACAAGGTGGGCGGCAGCGTCACGGTAGTCACTGTTGGCGAAGAAGAGTCCGAAGAGGTGCTGCGGCGGGAGATGGCCATGGGGGCCGACCAAGGGATTCTCTTGTGTGACGATGCATTCGAGGGTTCGGACGGCCGAGGAATCGCCACCCTGCTCAAGGCCGCCGTGGAGAAGGGCAACTACGACCTGGTCCTTACCGGCGCCCAGGCCGACGATGGCGCAGGCCAGGTGGGCGGCATGCTGGCGGCCATGCTCGACTACCCCTACGCGTCGCTGGTCAACCAGATCGAGGTGGATGGGGGTCAGCTTACGGTGAGCCGGGAGATCGAGGGCGGCAACCAGGAATTGAACACGATTCAACTGCCCTGCGTGCTCTCCATCCAGACCGGGATCAACGAACCGCGCTATGTGGGCATCCGCGGCATCCGCAAGGTGGCATCCCTTGAGATTCCCCAGCCGAAGGCCGGGGATCTGGGTGTCGACGCCTCAACCGTTGGCGCTGCCGGCGCCCGAGTCAGACGGCAGGGTTATTTCGTGCCTGAACTGGGCGAGGGGGCTGAAATGCTCGAGGGCGACACCGAGGAGATCGTTGCCAAATTGATCGAACTTTTGAAGGCCAAAGGAGGGCTCAAATAATGGCGGATGTCTATGCAATCATTACCCATAAAGACGGTGTGGCTGACGATACGGCCCTGGAACTGGCCGCGGCGGCTAAAAAGATCGACGCCGGTGCCGCCGTGACGGCCATCGTGACCGGTTCGGGTGCCGACGTGGAAAAGGTGGCCGATGCCATGGCCGCCTCGTACAGTCACGTACTCAAATTCAACCTGGAGGCCCTGGCCCATCCCAACGCTGAGGTGATCCGGAAACTCCTGGTCGACATCCTACCCACAGAGGCCATCGTGCTGGTGCCCCACGACACCTTCGGCATGGACCTGGCCCCGGGCCTTTCCATCAAGCTGGATGCGGCCTTCGTGGCTGATGTGGTGGATATCGAAGGGATGGACGGCAGCGACCTGACACTGGTCCGCCAGGAGTACTCGGGCATGGTCAGCACCCGTGTGACCGCCGATATGACCCGCGGCGCAGTGATCAACCTGCGCCCAGGCAGCTTCGCTCCGGACGAGAGCCGGTCGGCTGGCGGCAGCGTGGTAGACAAGTCCGGTGATGCCGGCGACCTGAAGGCCAAAAGGAACTTTATGGCAGTGGTGGAAGCCGAGGTCGGCGACGTGGACATCACCAAATCGGATGTTTTGGTCTCCGTGGGTCGCGGCATCGAAGACGAGGAAAACCTCGAGATTGCCCAGGAGTTGGCCGATGCCATGGGGGCAGTGGTTTCCTGCTCCCGGCCTGTCGTGGATGCCAAATGGCTGGAGAAATCGCGGCAGGTGGGCACCTCGGGCCAGACGGTCAAGCCCAAGGTATATCTGGCCTGCGGCATCAGTGGCAGCTTCCAGCACATGGGCGGCATCAAGGGGTCGCCGTTCATCGTGGCCATCAACAAGAACGTCAAGGCGCCCATCTTCCAGGTGGCTGACGTGGGCATCGAGGCGGACGTCCTCGATTTCCTGCCCGAATTGACCGAAGCGATAGAGGAGTTATAACGGCCTGTATTTCCATGGGACATCCCATCGGTTGCACCGGCGCAAGGATAACTTACAAATCGGCCATGCAGATGAAGAAAAATGGGTGTAATCCTGGTCTTGCCTCTCTCTGTATCGGGGGCGGCCGGGGGATGTCCTTGGTGCTGGAGAGAGTCTGAGACGAAATTTCCAAAATTATCTGAAAAAAGTTAAAGCCGAGGTATCTGCCTCGGCCTTTTTTCATGGATCATGTCTGTTTCCGTAAATTTCCTGCGGTTCGAATAACAGATCTTACGTCAGGTTCAGGTCATCCTTTCCCTCATCGCCATTCTCCTTGCGGACCAAATGGATAAAAAGAGAAGAAATTACCGATAGATGAAAGGGGTCGCACCAAAGCATCATCGGTAGTACTTTTTCATGACATCTTTGATTACTTCGGCATATGCGGATATATCTTCGTACGGAAGTTCGTAATTTTTGACATTACCCTAAATTTAGGAGATAATAGTAACATGTAACGAAATCTTTATGGACGTAGAGGCAGGGTCAGTCCGGCTTTGAACATCGGCAAAATCCTTGAAGTGGATCATTTTACTTCACAGGGAAGAGAAGTAATTTTCAGGGCCTGACGCCTCGTTGGAGTTCGTTAGCCTCTACCGGGCGATTGGTTGAGCCACACTAAAACGAGAGGAGATAAAACATGCAGGCGTATTGTGTGAAATGCAGATCAAAAAGAGAAATGAAGGACGCGAAGAAAATTACGATGAAAAACGGCAGACCGGCAACCCAAGGCATATGTCCGTCCTGCGGCACAAAGATGTTCAGAATAGGAAAGAGTTAAATCAGAACCCCGAAGAATACGCAGTAACGTTTTTTCTCTCAGCCTTACCAGCAATATACCTCCAAGTAAAGGGGATTAGAGCATCAGGTTCGCACACGCTCTAATCCCCTTAACGATTCAATTCAGATTTCATCCAATGTTCGGGCTAGAAGGTCCAGGTAACCTCATTTCGCACCTGGTCGATGTCATCCTGGTGTTCTGCCCTATTCTCCTTTTCGGAGGCCGTCAGTTCATGAAGGAAAACAGCTCCCAGAACAGTTGCCGCGATCCCCATTAAGGTGAAAATGGCGAATTTCGTTTTTATTCTCAAAATGATGTCACCCAATTGAGCGGCAAAGTAAATACCCGTATCCCCATTATCGGAATATTTTTCAGCGATCTTTTCCACATATCCGGCTTGCTGACTTTGATAACTGGCTTCGTAAAAGCCGTGGGCGCCACCAACGAAAAAGAGCACTCCGAACATAATGAGAATGATAAACCAAACCTTTTTTGAATTCATGGACCTGCTTCCTCCTGGCGATGATGTGGATTAAGGGTCATCAATCGATTGTTTTGGGGAAGGGAAAGCAAAAAGCATGCTCATTTGGTGACGTCAACCGATATAAAGACATAACATCTTGTATTTAATATAAATATTCGATAATTCGCATGGATACGAATCCTGTCGTACTATGAAAAACCCGACCGGATCGACAAAAAGGATGCAAAATTTGTGGGATTTTCGATCGCCGGGATTTGAAATGAACGGTGCCGGATCCACCCCCGCATCACGAAGAAATACTCATGACAATACTCATGACATTGCCCTGACATCATTCCTTGGCGGATTCGGGTAGGGCGGACAACAGCAGGCTCAAAAAACGCTCGTAATCCCATCCATGGGGTCCCTTGCTCAATCCCAGGCGCACCACAATAAGCTGTCGTGAGGGAATCACAGTCATATACTGGTGAAAATGGCCCCAGGCGGTGATCATATCTTCAGGTACCGACGGCATCCAGTTATCACCGGCAGTGTCCTTCCGATTGAGCCACCAGTGCATCCCGTAACTCATTCCGGTCGGATCTCCGGTGGTTTCGCTGGCCCGGTAACTGGCAGTGGGGGTCATGGATTTTTGTATCCAATCGACCGGCAACAGGCGCCGACCTTCCCAGATACCGTTGTCGAGAACCAATTTACCGAACCGGGCCCAGTCGCGGGCGGTGCCATAAACATAGGAGGACGCCACCCAGGTACCTGAGGCGTCGAACTCCAGTTGTGCGGTTCGGATCCCGATGGGTAAAAGAACCGCATCCCATAGAAACTGAACATACTCCGTATCGTTGTCGAAACTACGCCGGAGCTGGTCGCTGAGTATATTGGTCGTCCCCGACGAATACAACCAGGGCGTCGTGCTACCCGCCGTCCTTTCCCGCTGAAAGGATGCCGCGTAATCTCCCATGTCCGGTCTGCGGTAGAGCATGGTCAGCACATCGGAAAAAGGGGAATAGGTTTCGCTGAACCGCAGGCCACTCTCCATCCGGAGCAGGTGTTCGAGGCTGATGGATCGACGCTCGTCCTGGAGCCACTCCGGACGCAGCTCTGTCGCGGATAGCGACATGGCGCCCTGAAGGATGCGTCGTCCGATCGCCAGGTTGAGGATGCTTTTGGACATGGACCATCCCAGGAGGAGAGCATCGGCACTGAAATTCGGATGATATTGCTCGGCGATGATCTGATCGTGCCACAGGACCAGCACGGCACGGGTGCGTCGCGTGGATACCGTGTCCGATGGCTCGCTGAAAGCATATGCCATAGCTTTGCCAAGAGCCGACCTGTCCACTTGGGCGAGCCGAGGTTCCCTCTCCGGGCTCTCCTCTGGAAACAACAACTTTGGCGGGGGCCTGTTGCGTGTCAGCACGGGGCGAGGAAAGGCGTCAATGGCGGTCTCATAGCCGGGATAGACAAGGACCGCCCCCAGTGGAGGCCGATATACGGCGGTGTTTCTGAGCAGACCGAACACCGTGACATGGACCGTTCCGCTTTCGCGGATCCATTCGACCTGGGTGTATTTCAAAAGAGGGTTGTCCTCTCTGAGCTCGCTCAGCACGTCGGCCAGGGGTTGTCCGGTCACGTTCACGAAAGAACATACCTGCTTGGCCATATACCCAGTCATACGGTAGCCGAGATCCCGAACAACATAACCAGCCAATGCAAAACCGGCGATCGCGATGGATGCGATAATGATAACGAAAAGTCGGCGGCGTGCGGTCCGGTGTGTGATGGGATCATCCATTTTGCCCGTCCATGGCTGAGGCACATATTTCGGGTACTGACCTTATTTAGCTTTAAATGGGATGTTTTTCCAGTCATTTCAACGACTGTCATCTGATCTCGGAATTATAAGGAAAAGTATGAATTTCAATATGTTGCTGAATACTTCTTGACACTGCGGGGGCCTTTCATTAAGGTCGTCGCAAACCGTCCCGATCATTGATCTGAACTGATTACAAGTACGCAATGGGAGAGTATTATGAAGTGGTTTCTTTATGTGTTTAGTTTTTTCATGGTTGCCGGTGGTGCCGGTCTCGTGCTCTACACCGAGGATATGCGCCGCTACTCAACCCGCCTGCTGGCCGCAACCAATGAAAAGATTATCGCCGTCCTGGCCGCGATTATCGGCGCCCTGTTGATCGCTTCGGCAACATCCAGCCATCATCCGGGTTTCATCGTGTTCTTGGGAGTGATCTCCCTCCTCAAAGGGGTATTTATTTTCTTCAATCCCCGGGGCCTCTATGTGCCCATCCGGCAATGGTATCTCGAGACGGCCACGGATCAGACGTTCCGACTCTTCGGAATCATCTGGCTGATTATCGGCACGGCGTTGTTCTCCTGGATCTGATCCAATGATTTCATGAAATTTTTTCATCTGTTTGATAAATACAAATGATATTAGAAATAAAAACGAAAGGCTGATACTTTTCAGTCTATTTTCATTTTTCACCTACTGACATGTTCTAAAGGGCATGAAAAAATTTCACCAATTTGGCCAAACGGAGATTCCCATGCCCGGTGTTACCAGGCTTCGCCAAGGCTACGACCCGGCCATATGACCTTTAATGAGTTACGGTTACACCTGAAGGTATTTAAATGGCGCGGCATAGCTCGAAGAGCGACGACGGGTTCGAGGTTCGCGGTAGTCGGACTGCAGCTTCACCTCGAAGTGCCTCCCGCTAAGCGGGATCACACATCTGGTTGAGTGAATTAGGGTGTGCGCTTGTCCATGAACGCCTCCATGCGGTGCACTGGCCTGGTCCTTCCGAAAATTGCATGAAATTTTTTCAGTATGTATTGAGGTTATTTGATTCAGGTACTTTCGATACACGACAGAGGATTTATGGATGAGGGCCCTGCAATGGGTTCACGCACTGTCCTGGTCCTTCCGAAAATTTGCATTAGATAAGTTAACGATAATCTTCCATAAGGGGCATCGCTTGGCGGCCGATATTCTTAAATGGAGACCCGTCGTGGACATGACCGCGCTTCTGCCGTCGAAGGAAGACGTACAAGCCGCCCTGATCGACCGCATAGAGAATCTGCCGCCCTTTCCTTTGCTTGCCACCAAACTGTTGAATTCCGGAGCCTCCGGAGAGACCGTGGCCAGGGTTGTGAACACCGATCCGGCCATTGCCAGAAGGGTCCTTGAAATTGTCAATTCCATACCCTTCGGCGCGTCGGCGCACTTCTCTTCCATAGATGATACCGTGGACCGGTTAGGCCCGGAAAAAGTCCGATCCGTCGCTCTAAATCTGATTCTCTTCGATACCCTGATCAATCGGCAGGAGGCTTCAAATTTCAACCGGGTGATGTTCTGGAAACACTCCCTGTCGCTGGCCGGGCTGGCCCGGGCCCTGGCAGAACAATTGGATTATCCGGATTCCGAAGAGGCGTATACGGCGGGATTGCTCCATGACATCGGCAAAATCGTTCTCGATGTCGCCGGTCGTATCCGCTATGGCGACTTTGTACAGAAACTGACCAACTATGACGGTCCCGCGGATGAAAAGGAGCGGGACATCCTCGGCCTGGGCCATGACGATATCGGTGCCTACTACTGCAAGCAATGGCATCTTCCGGATCGCCTGGTTCTGGCAATCCGGTTTCACCATCAACCGTTCGACCATCTGAAGCTGAATTCAGATACCAGCCTGTTAATTTCCATCGTGGCGTTTGCCGATTTCATTGCCTGGAGCCAGGGTTTCGGCTCTTTTGATACTCTACGGCAGCCGATTCTGAATCCGGATGTGGAGAAGCATCTGTCGGTCGGCAAGATCCGCCTTGCAGAGCTGATGGGACGAATGGATCGAGACTTAGCCGTAGCCGCCGAATATTACGGATTTTCCTATCCATCCCCGGAGGAGTTTCGGGAGCGACTTCTACGAACCAATATCTCCCTGGGTCAGATTAGCACCCGGTATTATTACCTGCATGGCGATCTTCAGCAGAAAGTTGACGCACTTTCCCAGTTGAAGGAAAGTATAACGCGTCCCCACCGGAGTCTCGATGCCCAAGAGATCATCACCGGTACCCTGGAGGCCATTCATGATGATTTCGGTTTTGACCGGATTATCGCATTCACCATCGACTCCGCCAAACGAACCTTGAAGCCCACCGCGTTTAAAGACGAGACACGGTTGGGGGTCGACATCATGGCCCTTGAAATCCACCCCGATGCATCGGATGGACCATTGATCGAATGCCTGCGGAAACATGTCCCGGTACGGATCACGGGCGTGACCGGGAAGAGGCAAAAATTCTCTCCTTTCTTAAAACACGGGAAATCGGCGTGGTTCCGTTCACGAGCAACAACAAAATCATTGGATTGCTCGGTATGGACAATGCTATTTCCGGTAAAGCGATCCGGCTTTCGGATCTCTCGACGGTGGCCATTGTCGCAAACGAACTGGGCATGGCGCTGGAGAATGCCCGCACGTTTGAAGATATGAAGCAGCGGGCGGACTTTGAGGGCCTCACCCGGGCTTACAATCGGACAGCCATCGATCAGCTCCTGTCCGAAGCCTTTGACAGAGCCTCACGGGGAGAAAGTGATCTTGCCGTTGCCATGGTCGATGTCGATCGTTTTAAGGTATTTAACGATCGATATGGCCACCTTTCCGGGGACAGCATTTTAAAATTGATCGCGGGAACCCTGATCAAATTTTCACGCCCGACGGAGATCGTCGGACGTTATGGGGGGGAAGAGTTTTTCTGCATCCTGCAGGACACGGATCTGAACGGAGCCGTGAACTATGGCGAACGGATCCGGGCGAAAATAGAAGAACTGGGATATCTTCTGCACAATCGCTTCCCCGATCACAAACTGACCATCAGCATCGGGGTCGCCACGTTTAAATCTCACCTTGGCGTCAAGGAGGAGCTGATCGACATGGCCGATCAAGCCATGTATGCCGCCAAGGCAGCCGGCGGCAATTGTGTGATGATTGGTTGGACGGACGGAAACCAAACGATGCATGTCAGGAGGCCCTCGAACACCGAACGTTGAAAACGACCCATGACATCCGGTTTTCAAGCTCGCAATCTATGGGTGCCATTGATAACGAGACGGTGGACCTGGTGGTCACCTCTCCGCCCTATCCCATGATCGCGATGTGGGACGAGGGCTTTTGTCGAGAAGATCCGTTGATTGCATCGGGGCTGGAATCTGGAGACGGAGAGTCCGCATTTCATCGCATGCACCGGCAGCTCGATCAGGTTTGGGCAGAAGTCCATCGTGTGGTGAAACCCGGCGGCATTGCCTGTATCAACATCGGTGATGCCACCCGGTCCGTGGGAGGCAGCTTCCGTTTGTACTCGAATCACAGCCGGGTGTTATCCGCCATGCTCGGTTTGGGATTCGTTACGCTGCCCGCAATTTTATGGCGCAAACCCACGAATGCATCGACGAAGTTCATGGGATCGGGCATGCTCCCGCCGGCAGCCTATGTGACATTAGAGCATGAATATATCCTGATTCTGAGAAAAGGAGACCGCCGACAATTCCGTACGAATTCCGAGAAACAGCTTCGCCAGGAAAGCGCTTTCTTCTGGGAAGAGCGGAACCAGTGGTTCTCCGATGTATGGCTCGAACTCAAAGGTACCGGTCAGCTCATGAAATCCGGGGAAAGCCGGCAACGGAGTGGCGCCTATCCTTTTGAGATACCGTATCGGCTGATCAACATGTTCTCCATCAAAGAGGACCTGATCGTCGATCCCTTTCTGGGTACCGGCAGTACCACTGTCGCGGCCATGACAGCGGCCCGTAACAGTATTGGTTATGAATCCGATCCGTCGCTCAAGACCACCATCCGCCGCAATCTGGCCGTATCCCATGCCGAACTCAACCGGCACATCCACCGACGCCTCGAATCCCATTCCAGATTCGTCGAAAGAGCGGGCAGCCTTGCCTACCGAAGTCGGTATTACGATTTTCCGGTAAAGACCCGCCAGGAGATCCGGATCTTTATCAATCCCGTAGTGTCCGTTGAAACGGTATCCGCGAACAGCGTGGTAGCCCATTACAAAAGGCCTCCTGACATCGTTGAATCCTCTTGACATATCTGCTGGAACACCGATCCCATACGCGCATCGGAAATTCTTCAGAAAAAAGGGAATCACCCGTTATATACCGCCCTCCTTTGGATTCTTCGGCAGAATAAAGGAAAAGGTCGATCCCTCCCCACGGCTACTATTGACCCAAATCCGTCCGCCATGGAATTCGATGATCCGTTTGGTGATGGGCAATCCCAATCCGGTGCCCCTGGGCCGGCCCCCGGCATCTGTCTTGAGCTGCCGAAATTCTTCGAAGATCATCTTCTGGTCTTCATCACGGATCCCGATTCCGTTGTCCGAAACATCCACCTGAAGATGTTCCTCGATCTCTTTGAGCCCGATATCGATACGGCCTTCATCGAGTCGACTAAACTTCACGGCATTGGAGATGAGATTCACGATCACCTGAACCAGACGGTCACGATCTCCCCGGATGAGCGCCACCTGATCCGGCAATAAAACGTTCAGGGCGATCTCCCGCTCCTCAACCAGTTGACCGGTAGCATCGACAGCATCCCCAATCACTTCCCGTAAATCGGTGGGAGACATTTGCCATTCCATTCTTCCAGACTCGATCTTCTGAAAATCGAGCACCTGACCGATCAGCCGTGTGAGCCGCTCGGATTCCTTGATGACGATGCCGGTAAATTCCGAATGCCGTTCGGAACTCAGCTCAGGGGTATCATGAAGAATTTCTGCGATGGATCGGATCGATGTTAATGGGGTCCGCAGCTCATGCGTAACGGTTGAGATGAACTCGTCTTTGAGCCGGTCGAGCTCTTGGAGCCGCTCATTGGCTGCCTTTAATTCCGATGTAATATTTTCCAGTTTTCGACTGTAGGCGATCACCTGCCGGGCCTCGTCGAGGATCTCCATGACTTCATCGATTCCAAGAGGTTCTTCTTTTTCGATGGATGCCACCATCACCCTCGCCGATGCCGAGCCAATGGCCCCGGCCAGAAGTTTCTCGGCATAGCTGACCAGGGCCGGCTCCGCGGTGGGGGCACTTTCCCAATCCGATTGATATTGGCTGGAATACATGGCCAGAGCCCTGTCGGCCCGTTCCTGCCCAAGAAAGCGCTGGAGCATGGAGCGCAAATCCGGCAGAGACGCTGTGCCTCTCCAGATCGTGGAATCCCCTGGGGCGTCCGGCCTCTGGAAGACATCCACGAACAGGGCGGCCTGATTGTGCTCGATGGCGGAAGCCCGACTGAACAGAGAGACACCCACGTACAAACCGGTATTCAGAAGCAGACTCCAGAAAACGGCATGGGGCACGTGATCAAAATGTTGCAGACCGAACAACTGAAAGGGCCGGAGCAGTTCGATGCCAAACGGACCATCCGTGATAAGGCTGGAATCCAAAAAACCCGCCTGGGATAAGGAAGGGAGGACCAGGCAATACCCCCAGATAAAAAACCCCGCAATAAGGCCGCTCAGGGCTCCGGCCCGCGTTCCCGATTTCCAGAAAATACCGCCGATGATGGGCGGCCCAAACTGCGCAACGGCTGTAAACGAAATCAAACCGATGGACACCAGGGTATAGTGTTCGCCGACAAAATGGAAATAGGCATACCCAAGCATGAGCACCACGATGATGCTGGCCCGCCGAATGGCCAAGAGCAACGTGCTGAGATCCGGGACCTTGGTCAGTTTCAGAAAGGGCAGCCGAAGGAGAATCGGCATGACCAGATCATTGCAGATCATAGTGGACATGGCCACGGTCTCGACAATGACCATGCCCGTGGCGGCCGACATGCCGCCGATAAAGACGAAGAGCGCCAGGCCCTGTTGATGGTTGGCCATGGGTAATGTCAGGACAAAGGTGTCGGCATCCACTTCATTCCCGCTAAAATGCAGCACTCCTCCGAAAGCGATCGGCAGGACGAAAATGTTGATGGCCAGCAGATATAGCGGAAACAGCCAAATCGCTTTTTTCAGATGTTCCTCGTTGACATTCTCCACTACGGCGACCTGGAACTGCCGTGGTAAAAAAAGAACCGCCAACATGGAAAGCAAAATCGATATGCCCCAATTGGTGAAAGCCCCGGGCTGACCACTAAGGGTCAGGTTCTGCCGAAGGACAGGATGCGTTTCGACCTGCCGAACAAGATCCGCCATGCCGTTATAAATGCCGTAGGTGACAAACACCCCCAGCGCCAGAAATGCGACCAATTTCACCAGGGACTCGAAGGCAATGGCAGCCACCAGCCCCTCGTGGCGTTCGGTGGCATCCAGATGCCGGGTCCCAAACAGAAGAGCAAATAAAGCCAACAGCAAGGCCACGTAAAATGCGGTGTCCTGGAAAATGGCTAAATCCGCCACCTGGGCCGGCATGGCAATGGTCGGAAATCCCTGTATGAGAAGAAAACTGATGGAGATGGCTTTGAGCTGAAGCGATATATAGGGCACAATACCCAATACGGCGATGATGGTGACGACGGCGGCCAGGGTCGCACTTTTTCCGTACCTGGAGGCGATAAAATCGGCAATGGACGTGATTCGATGGACCTTGCTGATGCGAATGATTTTTCTCAGAATAAGCCATCCGGATGCTGCAGCAAGGGTGGGGCCGATGTATACCGGCAGGAATCCAAGGCCGGACGACGCGGCCCGTCCCACGCTGCCGTAAAATGTCCAGGCTGTGCAGTAAACCGCCAGGGAAAGGGCATAAATATAGGGATTGCTGATGATGCTTCGTCCCACATCGGCGCGACGATCCCCATAGTAGGCAATGGCAAACAAAAGGCCGATGTAGAGAAAGGAAATAAACAGGATGGTCCCGGTTTCCAGCATCAGTCTGTGTTCCCGGTTACGTCTGGACGGGCGACGTTTACTTTCGTGACCAGGGCGATCATGCCGATAAGCGCTGCCCAGGAGCAAAACGTATAAAGATATAGAATGGGGATGCCGAATACCAGATAGGTCAGATTGAACAACGATAACACAGGATAGTTGAAAAGAATGATCCCGAGGAGAAATACACCCACCAGTCTGCGATTTCGAATACTGTCTTTGGTCATCGCTTTAACGGATTATGGGTATTACGCCGATTCAACTTCTTAGCGGGTACTGGAGATATGCTCCATAAATAGTTGATCGTGGAAGCCCCAGGGCCCGGACCAGACGACACCTCGGCGAGTTAATCATGGTGGCCGCAGCAACCGGCGCCGCAGCTTGTGGCCGTTGCCATGGCACGAACCACCTCCCGGCTTTCCGGGGTTTTGACGTCCAGTATATCGAGTTTCAGGTAGAACGCTTCCTCGCTTTGCGGTTTGAATGGAAAGGAGACCACCAGATGGTCCAGCAGTACCGGCAGCTCGTCTCCATGCAAATGTATCTGGATACTGTCGCCGGGTTGTTTGTCCATCAACTGAATCTCCAGGGGGGCCATCCCCCCCTTCCCGATCCCGATGATGAAATCAAAGGCAAGGGGCCCGTCCGTGAGGTCCATCGTTAACGGCGCGGTTCCCGCCTCCAGGGACAAGTAAACTTTCTTTAATGGGGATACTTTTTCAGACGCGTCGATCGTTGCACCTCCAAACGTTAGGTTGTGCGATGCAGGAAGAGTAACCGGTAATACATCCTGTATAATATATCCATCGATGGATGACAACATACCGCCCCGGATGCCTCCGGTTTACAAAAATATCTTGATATTATTAGCTATTTATCGTAAGGCTTGGCGTTAATCCAGTATTAGCGGTCACTCCTGCGCGCATGGCCCTGGAACAACCTGGTTGGCGGCTGCCCAAGGGAGATGGATTCATGATCATTCGATGCTACGGAGCGAGGGGATCCATTCCGGTTTCCGGAGACGACTACCGAAAATATGGTGGTGACACCACATGCATTGAAATTCGAACGGAAAACGATGAAATCATCATCATCGATGCGGGCTCCGGTATCCGTCGCCTGGGAAAAAAGCTTCTGGAAGAAGAGCGATACGATTTCCATCTCCTGTTTACACATTCCCACTGGGATCACATCCTTGGATTCCCATTTTTCAAACCGATATATGACAAACGGACCCGCATCCATCTGACCGTCTGCCCCCTGGCCCAGGGAGATATGAAGAAACTGATTGCCAGGTCGATGAGCCCTCCCTACTTTCCGTTCCTTTTTGACGATCTTCGCTCGAAAATTACGTACTCCCCGGAATGCAAAGAAAGTTATCAAATCGATTCAATAACCATCACCCCGATTAGCCTGAGTCATCCGAACATGGGGTCCGGATTTAAATTCGTCGAGTACGGCAAAACCTTTGTGTTCCTGACGGATAATGAACTGGGATACACGCACCGTGGCGGTCGCACATTCGAAGCATACGCCAATTTTTCAAAAGGGGCCGACATTCTAGTCCATGATGCCGAATATACGCCGGAGCAATACAAGGAAACCCGCGCCTGGGGTCACTCAACATATACGGATGCACTTAATCTCGCGATCAATGCAGAAGTCCGGCAATTCGGGTTGTTTCATCATAATCAGGATCGTACCGATGATGCCCAGGATGCCATTGTAAGAGATTGTCAGAACATCCTGGCGCGCCAGAACATCGACATGGATTGTTTCGCCCTGACCCAGAACACGGAGATGATCCTGTAGTGTTGTCTCCCGGAAGCCGGCGTGCTTCGATTTTGGAGACACCTACTTTCGCATCTGTTCCCATTTATAGCAGATGTCAGAATTCCGTTCTGATTGTCAGACGGTAACCAAATGCCGGCCTACCGGAGTCATCGGAATCGGTATCGACTTCGAAGATAAGCGTCCTGTCTCGATTCCGATACCGATAGCGATCCCGGCCCCGAGCATCTATGGGGACGCAACGATGAACTACTTCCCGCTGTTGTACCGAGGTCTGTCGTGACAACAGAGAAACTGCAAAAAACACTCCGTTACCGCTGGTTGATCTTCTGGATCCTGGCACTGTGTTATGTGCTCGTCTATTTTCACCGCCTTTGTCCCGCCGTCGTCGCCGTCGATATGATGCGGGATTTGAAGGTGGGAGGCGCGTTAACCGGACTCCTGGGCGCTGCTTATTTCTACCCCTATGCCCTGATGCAGCTTCCGGCCGGTCTGCTTTCGGATTCATGGGGTCCTCGCAAAAGCATATCCCTTTTCTTCATTGTGGCCTTCGCGGGCTCCATTATTCTGGGACTCGCCCCGAATGTTGCCATCGCGATTATCGGGCGGACCCTGGTCGGTATCGGGGTCGCCATGCTTTTTGTTCCGACCATGAAAGTCCTGGCGGAATGGTTCCGCGTGAGCGAGCTTGCTTTGATGACGGGCATTTTGATGGCCATGGGCGGTATCGGGTCGTTGACGGCAGCGACGCCGCTGGTCTGGCTCAGCTCGTTGATCGGTTGGCGGATGTCGTTTGTGGTGGTGGGCATCATCACGCTGGTACTTGGCCTGATGGTCTGGATGTTTGTACGGGACAGGCCCTCGGCCTTCGGGTGGCCTCCCCCGGAAGAACGAAAACAGTTCGCTTCTCCCAAGGTCCGCCTCCGCGATGGCGTGGTGATGGTACTGAAAAATTGGTATTTCTGGCCGCTGGCGATCTGGTTCTTTTTTGACTGCGCCATCTTCTTTTCCTTTGGAGGGTTATGGGGCGGTCCATACCTGATGCATGTGCATGGCCTGGAAAAAGATCTGGCCGGCAGGAATCTGTCCATGCTGGCCATCGGCATGATCATCGGCAGCCCGGCGCTCAGCTACCTGTCCAACAATATCTTCCGGGCACGGAAACCGGTGATCGTCATATCTGCCGTCGTGGTGGTGGGATTGACAGGATTGCTGGCGTTTTATACCGCCGGGATACCCCGGTTGGGACTGTATCTGATTTGCCTCGGGCTCGGTATTTTCTCGAGCGCCATTGTCGTCATCGGATTTACCGCAACCAAGGAGCTGTATCCGGTCCAGATTGCCGGAACAGCCATTGGACTGGTCAACCTGTTTCCCTTTTCCGGCGGCGCCGTCTTCCAGCACATTCTCGGATGGGTGCTGGATACTTATGGAAAGGTCGGCGATGCCTTCACGCTGGCCGGTTACCGCACGGCATTTCTGATTCTCTTCTTTTGCGCGGTGATCGCGCTGGTGGCGAGTGTGTTTATTAAGGAAACCATGACCAACCCGGACCTTTCATGAAATCTTTTCAGAGAGAAACCTATTTAAATGTGTATCGATTGTAGAGTTATTGGTGCATCATGAATTTGTGCATATTTTAAAGTATCGCAATTTTCTTATGATCTGAAAAGAAGACGTATGAGCATAGCGGTTATCCCAAATACATTGAGAATCGCCTGCACCCATGGGAGACTCCTGGTCTGGATCGGGATACTCATTGGCCTGGCAGCCCCGACTCCGGTGTTGCCGGCGGGTCCGGCGGGCGATTCCGCCGTCTTTCGGCAAAAACGGCAACAGATGGTGGCCAGCCAGATTCAGGCCCGCGGGATTCGCAATCCCGATGTGCTCGGCGCCATGCGTCGTGTGCCTCGGCATCTTTTTGTCCCCGAACATCTTCGAGGCAGTGCGTATCGCGACCACCCCTTGCCCATCGGAGCCGGGCAAACCATATCCCAACCCTACATCGTCGCGCTTATGACCGAGATGTTACAGCTCGATCAGAAGGCACGTGTTCTGGAAATCGGCACAGGATCCGGCTATCAGGCGGCGGTGCTCTCCCTAGTGGCCGGAGAAGTCTATTCCATAGAGATCAAAAAAGAACTCCACGAAGCCACCAAAAGGCTGCTCGAGCGCATGCCTTACGATAACGTTCACCTCCGGCACGGCGATGGCTATTATGGGTGGGAGGAGGCCGCTCCCTTTGATGCCATCATGATCACGGCGGCGGTGGATCACATCCCGCCGCCTCTGTTGGGTCAACTCAAAGACGGCGGCCGTCTGGTACTCCCTTTGGGGAATCCCTTCAGCTATCAGAACCTGGTTTTGGTGACCCGATTTGGCGCCGATACCACGGTCCAGCAGGTCACCGGAGTATTGTTTGTACCCATGACCGGCCGCGCCCTCAAGGGGCAGGATCCGTAAGGACCATGATCCAGACGGCCGTCTTTTTTCTTTCCCTTTCCGCCCTCTCCTTCGAGGTCATTCTGGCCCGGATTTTCGCCATTACCCAATGGAATCATCTGTCGTTTATGGTCATCAGCCTGGCGCTGTTCGGCTTTGCCGCCAGCGGAACCGTGTTAAGCCTCCTTGAGGCCCGACAGCCCGGTTGGCAGAAACGATTCACCGAACCCTCTGGCATCACGGCACTGGTGGCCTTGTACAGCGCGTCGGCGCTGATCGCATTTACGATTCTTCTGAGACTTCCCCTGGACTACTTTTTATTGCCCATCGAACCGATACAGGGTCTGTATCTGCTCCTGGCTTATGTGGTGCTGGCCCTGCCCTTTTTCTTTGCAGGATCCACCATCTCCATCGCATACAGCGGCTTCCCCGAGCACATCCGATGGACCTACCTGGCCACCATGAGCGGGTCCGCTTTCGGCGCTCTGCTGCCGTTTCCAATGTTAACTCTGTTCGAGGAGGGTCAGCTCCTGGTGTTCTTCGCCGGAATGCCGTTCCTGGTCATCCTTTCCATCGCTGTGGTAAACGGATTTAACCGCGACCGCCGGGGCATGCGTCATTACCGCCGGGTGTTCCCAGCCCTGGTCATGATAGCGATCATTGCTACCGCCCTGATCTTCTGGCGCCAGGGAAGTTTCGTGGACATTATTCCCTCCGACTATAAATCATTATCCCAAACCCTCCGTTTTCCGGATACACGGATCGAATGGAGCGGTGGAAGTATCCAGGGCAGAATCGACCGGGTCAAAAGCCCCTATATCCGGTTTGCCCCCGGACTCAGCTTAAGGTTTACCAACAGGCTTCCTATCCAGACCGCCCTGTTTCGCGACGCAGACAGTCAAACAGTCCTTTATGATCGGTCGCAGCCAGAAGATCTGGAGTTTGCCCGGTGGACCCATGCCTTTTGCCGGCTATCATTTGGTGGGTCGGCCGGAGCATGTATTGGTGGTTCACAATGGCGGCGGTTTGGCCATTGCATCTGCCCTGGCCTCCGGTTCCCCCGATATCATCGTATTGGAGCATCATCCCCATTCGGCCCGATGGATACGGGACCACTATGGCCTGCCCGTAAAGGAACGGCATGCAAGAACATTTTTGGCCGATTCCCGACAGCGTTTTGATGTTATCCATGTAGAAGCCTGGGGACCGTCCCTGCCGGGAGCCGGCGCCCTGGATCAATCGTTTTTACTCACCACTCAAGCGATTGCGGAGTACATCGGGCATCTGACGGACACCGGTGTATTGATCCTCTCCGGTCGACTTCGGCTTCCCCCGGCCGATCTTGTGCGCCTCTGGGCCTCTGCCCGCCAAAGCCTTTCCAGCGCCGGGATGACGGATCCGGAATCGCACATCGCGGTCGTGCGCAACTGGGACACATTCAGTCTTCTGGTGACGCGATCGCCCCTGATCGATTCGAAATCATTGACAGAATTCACCCGGCAATTGAATTTTGACCTGGTTTACCGCAAGGGGCTTCACCGAGATGACGTCAATCGATACAATATCTTCGACGCCCCATTTCATTATGACACCTTGATGGAGCTGGAATCCGCCTACCGTGAGGGCACCGAAAATAAGTTTTACTCAACGTACCTGCTTGACGTGGCTCCCCAGAGCGACGACCGCCCTTTCCCGAATCGATTTCTTAGATGGGATAAAGTCAGCGCCATCTACCAGTCGCTCGGCAGCCGTATCTATACAATGCTCCTTTCCGGAGAGGTCGTTATCGCAGTCGTCCTGATTGAGGCGGCCGTTATCACTGCCTTACTGATGGGCGTCCCCCTTCTGGCGGCACGCCGATCCGCAGAAAGAATTTCCAGGGCCGGCATCCTCTATTTCCTGGGAGTGGGGGCCGGATTTATGCTGGCGGAAATGTACCTGATTTATAAGCTGGTATTGGTCTTTGGTGATCCCATCATCAGCATGACGGCCGTCCTCGCCGGACTTCTCGTCATGTCCGGGCTTGGCGGGATGCTGTCCAGCCGCTTCCAGGAAAGCACCATGACCTACATCTTGCTCTTGGTACCGGCCATGCTGGGCATAACCGCCATGGGAACGGAGTGGATGCTTCAGGAAATACTGGCCATGCCGAACGGCATTCGGCAAGCCGCAGCGGTCGGCCTCATGATCCCCATCGGTCTGGTCCTCGGTCTTCCGTTTCCCATGGGTATGCAATACCTTTTGAATAGCCCTTTGGAGCGATCCTATGGTTGGGCCGCCAATGGATGCACGTCGGTGCTCGGTTCCATTTTGGCCGCACAACTGGCGATCAGCCGGGGGCTCTTTGTCATCCTCGTGGCGGCCATTGCGGCCTACCTGGTTTCTCTGGCGGCAGTTCTGATTCGAAACCGGTAATGCAAACCTGAATCGGAAATGATCCGAAGGCGAAACACCCGATGAACATTCTACTCGTCTACCCCTATTTTCTGGAGCAGCGCGTTCACCAGGAGGACATCCGCGTTCCCCCGATCGGTCTTTACTATGTTGGCGCCATGTTGGCCGACCGTGGTTATGACGTGAAGATTGTGAATTGGCACGACAAAAAGGACCGTTTGGAAGAAATTGAAAAGGCCCTTTTGGCAGAGGCTCCGGACATCATCGGCATTTCGATTCTCCACGGCAATCGATGGGGCGGAATCGACATTGCCCGTCTCGCTAAATCGCTTTTTCCCCAGGCAACCGTTGTATTTGGTGGTATTGGCACAACGGGTCTCTGGGAACTTCTGCTCCACAGGATCCCAGAGATCGATTACGCCATCATCGGAGAGGGAGAATCGGCATTTCTGGATCTCATCCAATGCCTGGAGCGGAAGACCTTCGAAGAAATTCCGAACATACCCGGTATCGCCGGTCGTGTCGATGGTATCCCGGCTGCCACGCCGCCAATACGTGCCATCCCGGAGTTGGACCAACTCCCGGATCCGGCCCGTTATTTCACATTTCAGCACGTGGTGTCCTCCCGGGGGTGTCCCGGAAACTGTTCCTTTTGCGGATCTCCCCGGTACTGGGGACGACGCGTCCATTTCCATTCGGTGCAATATTTTGTCGATCAACTGGAACGTCTGTATCGGAAGGGGGTGAGCTTCTTTTACGTTTCGGACGATACCTTTACACTCCGATCCGAACGTGTCGTGGCCATCTGCCGGGAAATCATCAACAGGAATCTCAAGATCACCTAGGCCGCGATTTCCCGCGTGGACGCCATCTCCGAAACCATGCTCAAATGGATGCGGCTGGCCGGTTGCATCCAAATCAGCTATGGCATTGAGAGCGGTTCCGAAAAGATCCGACAATCCCTGAACAAACCCGTCAGCACCAGACAGGTGCACCACGCATTTGCCTTGACGCGACGATACGGAATCATGGCACGGGCCTATTTTATATACGGCTGTCCCGGCGAAACCGATGAAACAGTTTCTGAAACGCTGGAATTGATCCGAGAGATTCAACCGCTCAGCACCATTTTCTACCTGCTTGACTTGTTTCCGGGAACCGCCCTATATGAGGATTTTAAAAAACGCACCGGCACCTCCGATGATATTTGGATGGAGCGCATCGAAGATATTCTGTATTTTCAAACCGATCCGGCCCTGGATCCACAACAGATACTGGCCTGGGGAGACGCCCTTCGAAAGGAGTTCTACCGGCGGCTTCCGGACTTCGTCGACAGTGTCGATCTCATTGACGATCGCGATCTGTACCTGTGCCACGCCGATTTTCTGTCCCGCCTGGGCATGACCTGCTCCCACGGCGACTATGCGCAGCACACGGATATTCCCAGAAAAGAGGAAACCGCAGAGCTGCTGTTCCGGCGCGCATTGTCCTATGCACCGGTGCATCGGGCATATCTCGGACTGGGGATATTGCTACAAAGAAAAGGAGCGACGGCCAAATCTGTGGAACTCCTTCGGGAAGCGACTGAAAGGTATCCGAACAGTGACGATCTCCATACCTGTCTGGGCATCAGTTATATGAATCTCGGCCAATATCGGGATGCGCTTTCCAGTTTTAAAAGACTCATTCACGCGGAACCGGCATCGGATTATATTACCGAGTGCGAGCGACTGTTGGATAAGCATCAGAGCGACGATTGAGGTGAGCGGGTGGATAAACAAATGAGGATCTTTTTAAAGTAATTTAGAGAAAAGGGTTCAAGGGTCCGAGGGGTTGGGGCTTCGCCCTTCGAGCTACGTCCCCACAAGCACGGGGCCAAGTGTTTGTTATTTACAATTGTATTTGCGTTATCACTAATTTTCAGAATTCTCCATTGAACTGGTGGTCATTTTGTAGCATTTCACTCGAATCCTCGAATCCCTGGTCGCCTATGGCGCCGCCGGAGGCGGGTAAACCTTGAACCCTTGAACCCTCTGGGACCCAACCATTGCAACATCGATGAATATCAGTCGCATGAAGAGCCCACAAATAACCGTTAAATGATCCAAACATGAAAACGATCCCCAAAGAAGCGGTTCCGCTCATGGAACATATCGATGATGTTATCGATTTGCTAAAACACAAAGAGTGTGATGATATAGTTTCCTATCTGAGGTTTTACAAATCTCGCATTAACAATGATTTTACCGCCAAGTTTATCTGTAGAGACCTGGCGGCGATGTGCCATCCCAAGGCCTGGGGAGACCGATATATTGCCGGGCTGGACAGGGCGAAATGGCTGATCGTTCTGAACAGCCTGCAATCCGTATGCATAGCGACATTTAACGATATCGAAAACAGAGAGTCGAATACGCCATAAGGGTCTTTGGGTGGAGGGGGACGCCGAGCCATGGCAGGCCCTGCCAGGGAATCCGAAAACTACGGAAAAAGGAGGGCAAGATGATCAGGAAATCTCTAGTGATAGCAGTTTTCGCACTGCTGATAATGTCGCCGGTCCAGGCAATGGAAGTTGGGAAGGTCACCCTGCCGGAAACAATGATCGTGGGAGGAGAGGAACTGATACTCAACGGCGCCGGTTTCCGAAAAAAAGCATTCTTTAAAATATACGTCGGTGCACTCTACCTGACCAGCGAAGAAAGCGATCCCCAGGTCATCATCGATAACGACGAACCGATGGCCATTCGGATGCACTTTACCTACAAGGGCGTCTCCTCTCAAAAGCTGGTTAAAAGCTGGAACGACGGGTTTTCAAATGCCACCGGCGGAAATATCGAACCCCTCGTGGATGAGATCGACACATTCAATTCCTATTTTATCGAAGAGGCAAAACCAGGAGATATTTACGACTTTCTCTATTCGCCGGACAGCGGGGTGAGCATTATCTTAAAGGGCAACCATATGGGTAGCATTCCCGGGGTTGAATTTAAAAAAGCCTTGTTCGGTATCTGGCTGGGAGACAAACCGGCGGACAAAGGCCTAAAAAAAGCCATGTTGGGCAACTAATCGCGTCGAGGCCGGAATGAGCGATTATGTCCACGGCTACTCTGAAAGGGAAGCCACCCGGCTGAAAGACCAGGCCGATACCCTGGCCGCATTACTCCACCACGACACCGTCTATCCAGCCGGCAGCCTAATCCTGGAAGCCGGATGCGGTATTGGTGCCCAGACCGTCAGCCTTGCCGCAAACAGCCCGGATGCCCAGATTCTGTCTATCGATGTGAATCCCGAGTCATTGATTCAGGCAGAGCGCGCAGTCAACGCCCGGGGGTTCTCCAACGTCGTCTTTCGGCAGGCAGATCTGTTTAACCTTCCCGATGACGATGCATCCTTTGATCATATCTTCCTTTGCTTTGTTCTCGAACATCTCCCGAACCCGGAATTGGCCCTGGGATGTCTGAGCCGGGTCCTCCGACCCGGCGGCACCATTACCGTGATCGAAGGCGATCACGGATCCTATTACTGCCACCCGCGAAGCGTAAAGGCCAACCGTGTCGTACAATGCCTCATTGATCTCCAGGCCGAGATGGGCGGTGACGCGTTGATCGGCCGGAGAGTCTACCCATTGCTTGTCGAGGCAGGATTCCGGAAAGTGTCTGTTTCTCCGCGAATGGTCTATGTCGATAGCAGTCGTCCGGATCTTGTCGAAGGCTTTATGAAGAACACCTTCATCGCCATGGTACAAGGGGTTGGTGCCAAAGCCACGGAATCGGGCATGATTGACGAGCAGGCATGGAACGACGGGATTGAGGCGTTATATCGGGCTGCCGAAGCAGATGGCACCTTCTGCTATACGTTTTTTAAAGGGGTTGGCGTCCGCTAGCCGCACCCGGTGATGGCCTGTTATAGGTAATCATCACTTGCTCACGCTTGCCTTCGGGGTTGTATGCGCTGTAGATGCCCGGAAAGGGCGCCGAAATAGAAGTCCTGCCCCCACCACACCTGCCGCTCCCATGGTCATAAATCCCATACCCCATGCCAGCCCTCCGCTCCCGAAGATGTCGAGCACTGCTCCCACCGCCAGGGGTCCGAGAAACGCGGCACCGAATCCGAGCGTTGAGTGAACCGCCAGGGTAGCGCCCTTGTATCCCGGTGGTGAGGCGCCTAAAGCGCCCGCCGTCAATGACGCACTATCTCCAAGAACCATGATTCCGTATAGCACCGCCAGCACACAAACCCACATGTAAGGCAGCCCGGGGGAGAAACCGAATATGACGGCCAGAGCACTGGAAATTAGCATCACGCAGATCACCACCCGTTTTCTCCCGAAAATCCGCGATAGTTCGTTGCCTCCGATACTTGCCGGAAGGCCGGACAGGCTGATCAGGAACGCAATCTGAGTCGGGCGCATCATCTGCATCCCGGATGGCTGCAGGCCCTGGCTGAAGGTCAAAAACGCCACAATCCAGGACCGCATGCTGAACAGTTCCCACATGTGAGCGGCATATCCGAGAATATAGGCCCGTACCTGTTTCTCCCGCCACACGATTCTAAATGCTGCAGGGATGCTCACCGGCGTATCCGCAGTGCGCAGGCGCCCCGAGGGGATAAGCAAGAGAACGCATGGAATCACCAGTGCCGGCCCCAGGGAGGAAATGGCGAACGTCCAGCGCCAACCGGCCAGGGCGTTCAGTTCTCCGGCGATCAGGTAGGATACTCCGGCCCCGACACCGAAGGCGGCCGTGTAGAAGGATACAAATCGGGTCTGAAGCGGACCTTCGGTGTGATCGCTTACCAGCTTCAGCCCCGGCATGTATATTCCGGCCAGGCTCACACCATTAACGGTTCTGAACACAAGCGCCGAGACAAAACCATGGGCCAGAAGACTGTAGCCCAGGGAACCCAAAACGCCGATGAGGCCTCCCAATGCAACGATTTTCCTGGCATCGATCTTGTCTGCAAGGCCGGACAATATCGGCACCGAGATCATGTATCCGGCGAAATAGCCAGCGTTGATCCAACCGGCCTGGGTGTTGGTGAGACTCCATTCGGACTGAAAGAGAGGAAGCAGGGACGGAAACGTCGCGATACCGGCAAGGCCGAAGATTTCAATGGCACACAGAATAAACGTATGTCGGTATGGATTTCGGATGGCCATGGGGTCAGGTGATTCACAACGCCCAAGAGGTTATGGACGTCTTTTCCAACTATGGATAAGGGGATGCCACGTCGTGGTGTTATAGACTATTCTGATCTATCCGGCAATTAATCCCCTTACCGAATAGACGAGCGTGTTCTGTGTCTAAAAGACGTCATTGCTCCGAATCCCAACTCAGCCTTTCCCTGTCGAAGTTTGAGGGGTAAGAATGTCTCATCAGGGAAAATAACTTCTGACACCATAAGGAGGCAACCCGATGACAACCAAGAGAAGAAAAATGAAACGGGACGTTGAAAAGAAATACACCGTGGCGCAGACCGTGGCCAAACTCCGGAGACTTGCCGAGTGCTTGGAACAGGGCAAGCCTTTCCGTATTCAGATTGCCGGTGAGCGTATTCATATACCAAAAGGCGCCATTTTCACCATTGAACACGAGCGATCGGGGCGCGAAGAAGAAGTCGAGTTTCAATTCCGCTGGACCAACGGATAGCTGAAAATCTAATCCGTCAAGAGGCGAAGAAATTTTCGATTGGCCCCGGGAAACGGATACCGGTCCAATTGACGGCGGGTAACCCATCGATGGGCCACAGGCCCCCGACGATACACCCTACCGGAAACATACCGGCAGCGGAAGACATCCAGCACGATTTTAAAATGACTGTAGGCGTGACGGACCCGGGTGAGATGGCTTTCCACCGAAACCGTGAGGTTGACTTCCTCTCGGATTTCGCGGACACAGGCCGCGGCCGGCGTTTCATCCGGTTGCACCTTGCCCCCGGGAAATTCCCATAACCCGCCAAGCATCACGTCGGGGCTGCGGCGCGTAATCAACAGACGCCCGTTCTTTTCAACAACGCCCACGGCAATATGATACCGGGGAACCGGTTTTCGTTTTTCTTTCTTGGGGTAAGCCTCGACCTGTCCGGAAAGAAAGGCACGACAATGTTTGATCAGCGGGCACTTCGAGCAGGAAGGATTCCGCGGGGTGCATACGAGGGCGCCCAGTTCCATCACCGCTTGATTGAATGTTCCGGGCTGGGTCTTGTCCAGGAGGGCTTCCGCCAGGTTTCGAAATGTGCCCATGGCGCTTGACCGATTTATGGGGACATCGACCATGGAAAGACGCGCCAGCACCCGTTTTACGTTACCATCCACCACGGCATAGGGCTGGTCGAAGGCAATGCTGAGAACCGCCGCGGCGATGTAGTCACCGACGCCTGGAAGCGATCGAAATGCGATCCAATGGGAGGGAACCCGCCCGCCCGTTTCCGCCAGCAGCTGCTGAGCAGCGCGATGCAGGTTCCTGGCCCGGGCATAATACCCCATTCCTTCCCAGCTTTTCAGGACGGACTGCAGATCGGCTTCCGCAAGAGAAGCCACATCCGGATACGCCCTTACAAAATTCTCAAAATACGGGATAACGGTCCGGACCTGGGTTTGTTGGAGCATCACTTCGGAGACCCAAATCCGATAGGGATTCCGCGTCTTTCGCCAGGGCAGCTCCCGTCGATGGGTCTCATACCATTGGGTTAACTTCTTTCGTATGGCGATGATGGTGGATGATTTCATGAACGTGCGTATCCGGAAAATACAAGCTGTCTGAACTCTAGATTTGGCGCACCACAAAGTCCACGACGAACACGAAGGTTTCGAAATGAATATGTCACCGGTTTCTTCGTGAACTTCGTGATCTTCGTGGTGAAAATGTCACTGCACATCCGGGCGTGTCACGGCCTGCGACCGGTAAAACCGGACCGAATCGAAAGAATAAATGACCAGGGCGGCCCAGATCATGACAAAGGTCCATAGCCGTGCCGATTCCAATGGTTCCTTCCAGAGAAAAACTGCCAGAAGGAATGTGCACGTGGGGGCGATGTACTGGAAAAATCCGATGGTTGAAAAATGGAGCCGCCTGGCGCCCCTGGTAAACAAAATGAGCGGCACCGCCGTAACCAGAGCGGCGCTGATCAGCAGAAGGTCTGTAGAGATCCCGACCCGGAGAAACGCACCCGATCCCCCCCGGTGGGCATTCAACAGATATCCGATGGCCTGCATCATCAATAAAAATCTCCACCGACAGCCCCACAATGGAACTTACCGGCACGACCTTCCGAATCAGGCCATAGCATGAGAAGCTCAGCGCCAGACCGAGGGAAACCCATGGGATCTCCCCAAAGGAAACCACCAGGTTCAGTACCGCCACCGCCGCCAGGGCCACAGCCACCAGCTGGGCGGGCCGCAAGCGCTCCCCGAGAATGATCACCCCGAGCAGCACATTCACCAGAGGGTTGATGTAATACCCGAGACTGGTCTGCAGCACATGGTCGTGATTGATGGCCCAGATGAAGAGAAACCAGTTAAATCCAACCAGCAAGGTGGTAATGAGCAGTGCTCCAAGACGTTTTCCATGGCGAAATACACCGATAAATTCATTCCAACGGCCGTTAAAAAACAAAAAGGGCAACAGAAACAAAGAGGACCAGACCATTCGGTGCATGAGGATTTCAAAGGCCGGGACGGTCTTCAGGGCTTTAAAATAGATCGGGCTGAGCCCCCAAATCAGATACGCTGAGACAGCGTTCACCAGACCCACAAGGGTCCGTCGACGGGACTCCTCTGCCCCCTGGATGTGCCGTGTAGAATTAACCAACGTCATCGGTTACGTACCCGGAGATCGGAAATTTGCCACATTAGTCTTTATCCGCAGCGATGTCAAAGACCTGCTCCGTGATCTGCGCATGAAGAAGAAGGCATCCCTCGCCACGACAAAGACAGGAGGCGTCAGACCTGTTCTGCCGACTACGCAGTGTGTCTCAGTATCGAACCGAGACACTTATGTCCCATGATCGCCACATGCGGCCCCACGCGAAGCATCCACGGGATACCACAGTACCCGCTGTTTTCCAGCGGAAACGGCACAAACGGCTTCCGGCACCGCTTTAAAGATCTCCTGAGCCCATGGCGATGTCGGCCAGTTGAAAGAAAAGTTGTTTTTTCGGACTAGGTTTGGGAAACGTTGAATGGCCTGTGTAACTCCGGCGAGATGTCTCAGGCGTTTCATGTATATCCCAGACGATGGTATCCCCCATGGCACCTTCATAAATTTATAAGATACTGTTTTCATATTAATTTTTTTTAAATTTTCAGCCGAATATGAAAGTGGCATGCAATTTGATTGAATGGTAACCGCATTCAACGCACGCGTTATGATGTGTCAAACAAACCAACAACAGAAAGGAGCTTTTTATGAGTAAGACCGAACAAAACCTGAAAGATGCATTTGCTGGAGAATCCCAGGCCAACCGAAAATATCTTGCCTTCTCCAAGAAGGCGGACACGGAAGGTTTTGCACAGGTGGCCAAGCTGTTCAGAGCAGCTGCAGCCGCTGAAACCGTGCATGCCCATGCCCATCTGCGGGTTCTCGGTGGCATTCAGGACACGGCGAAGAACCTCCGGGAGGCCATCGACGGCGAAACCTATGAATTTAAAAGCATGTACCCGGAAATGATTGAAGCGGCAAAAGCCGAGGGGAACAAAGCGGCGGAACGCAGCTTTACCTTTGCCAACGATGTGGAACAAATCCATGCCAATCTCTACCAGAATGCTCTGGAGAAAATGGATGCCATGGAAGAGGTCGACTACTATGTCTGCAACGTCTGTGGATATACGTGCGTGGTAGAGCCTCCTGAGAAATGTCCGGTTTGCGGAGCCCTGGCGAAAGTTTTTTTCAAGGTTGACTAAAATCGTGTAACGTTTTTACGAAACGCGACGATGTCGCTCATAGGGCAAAAAGATGCCTATCCCTGCCGAAACATGCAGGATGTCATGGAATTTTCGCCTCAGCCCTATGGCTGAAAAACACTCTCGTTCGCTTGAATAAGGGTCTTAATCCAATCTGATGTAGATCCGCGATGAAAGCAGCGAGGAATCATCAAGTCGAATACCAGCGAGAAGATGATGGAATCCATTGAATGCCCCGACTGTGGCTGTAAAAAATTTTATGTAAAGAATCCGGACGATCCGTATGAGCTTTACGTGTTTGAATGCGACTCGGGCAGGCTCGTTTTCGAAGATGAGGCCGTCGATATCGAGAACGATACGGAGGCCTACTGTGATCGCTGTGCCTGGCACGGCCGGTATGGCACGCTGAAGTCCAGTCCCCAATAACATGCCGGGCGAATACGGCGATAGCACATCAAAGGAGAATATCATGGACAAGTGGGAATGCCCTTGCGGTTACATCTACGACCCTGAAGAAGGAGATCCCGAGAGCAATATTCAAATGGGGACTCCCTTTGAGGATCTTCCGGAAGACTGGGTATGTCCCAAATGCGGGGCTGAAAAAGAATTTTTTGAAAAACTGGACTAACGTCTTTTTGTATCAATAGCGACCACAGCGCTTACCACGGAATCCGATGGCGGGCACAACCCACATGTCAGATCAGTCTGATCCCATCTTTCGGCCGTGGATTTTCTTTCGCAATGCCCATCTCCAAACAGTGCTGGCAAGCAGCCGGATTCGGGCTCCCGGTTCAAGCCCCATGGAACGGGCCACCCGGAACACCATTCTCGAGTGCCGGAATGGTGTCCGGCTGCTCGCCGAGTACTCACCCGTCACCCGGACCCCTGCCAAAGGGTTGGTCATTCTGCTGCATGGATGGGAAGGCAGCAGTACCTCGGTATACGTGCGAAGTACCGGCAGGCATCTTTATGATCATGGTTTCGATATATGCCGTCTGAATCTCCGCGATCATGGAAACACCCACCATCTGAACCCGGGATTGTTTTTCGCAACGTTGATCGAGGAGGTGCAGGATGCCGTCCGGCAGTTGGCTGAACAGTGTCGTGGGGGTCATGCATATCTCGTCGGATTTTCGCTGGGGGGAAACTTTGCGCTACGGGTTGCTCTGGGAAGCGGCGGTCCTCCCGTAAAGAACCTCGAACATACGGTTTGTATCAGTCCGGCTCTGGATCCATCCCAGGCCACCGAGCGGATTGATCGACAGACCTTTATTCGCCAATACTTCCTCAACAAATGGCGTCGCTCGCTACGGAAAAAAGAGTCACTTTTCCCCGATCGCTACCGATTCTCTAAAGTATTGACGCTCCGCTCGATCCGAGCGATGACCGAATACCTGATCGCGACCCACAGCCCATATACGGATGCACCGGATTACTTCAGCCGGTACACTCTGACCGGAGACATGCTCCGCGATCTGCGGGTCCCGACAACCATTTTCGCATCGGAAGACGATCCCATTATCCCCGTGGAAGATTTTTATGAACTGACACTGAATCGCCACACGCGATTGTCAGTGCAGCGCTATGGCGGGCATAACGGATTCGTGGAAGGACTCTCCCTCGGCTCCTGGTACGATAACGTGATGGTGTCGCTTTTTACGGGTAGGTCCGATCCTTTTGCATAATCCGGTTGTCTTCAGGCAGGCTCAGAAATAATCTTCTGGGTTATCCATTTTCCGGTTGGCTCTCATGGGATACGATGACCCTGACGCCGGCCTCCTTGAGCAACGCTATGGCAGTGCTTTCCCGCTCCTCGGTCACCACGACCTGATCCGGTTTGAGTCCGAGCATCCACTTTCCCACCAGGTAACCCTTCTTCCGGGACGCGTTCCGATGGGGATTACGAAGGTATTGTCTGCCGGAGACCTTGCCGCTGTGCCGGTCAACAACTTCATAGAGAATCCAGGGGGCCGCCCCCAAGTGGGGCGTGATAACGCCTCCCGGTTCACTGACCGGAGTCAACCGGCTGATCTCCGCAGGTTCACGACTGTGGGTTTTGATGCGTGCCATGACCACCCGGGGATGTTGTTCCTGTATCTCCGATTCTAAGAGATGGGCGAGCCGGTGGACCAGGTTATGGGAGGAGGATCGGATCACGACATCCAGGTCCACGATAAATCGGCCTCCTGCGGTCCGGCTGAGAATACGTTCGACATGGTCGACCCGGGGATGGGAATTGACGAGATCGATGATGTCCCTTTCTGTTTCCCGGTCGATGGCCTCGTCCAGGAGATCACGCAACGCCCGCCACAAAAGATTGCCGCCGGACCAGAAAATGAAGACAGCGACATCTGCCGCGGCCCATCGGTCGAGATGGAGTCCGAAATAGGCCCCGACCAGACTCAGCAAAACCACGGACGTGGACATGGCGTCGGCCAGATAATCCCGAGCATCGGCTTCCAGTGCCTTGGAATGCAGTCTTCGGCCGGCACGCAGCTGATACATGCCAAACGTTACCGTTATCACCAGAGAAATGACTGCGACCGGCAGTGTCACAGCGACATCCGGAATGGTATCCGGACCGAGGAGGGCTTGCCGACCAATTTCATACCCGGCCACAATCACCACGATCGAGGTGAGCAGGGTCGCCAGGGTCTCTGCTTTGTACAATCCATAGGGAAAGGACGGGTGCTCCTTTCCGGCAAGCCAAAGTCCAAACCAGGCGGCGGAGGACCCCACCACGTCCGTGGCAGAGTGGATCGCATCCCCCACCAGAGCGGACGAGCCGCCCATGACTCCGGCAATGCCTTTGCCTGTCGCCAGAAGAAGATTCACCAGAATGGAGAATCCGGCGAGCCATCGTGCCTTTCGGATTTCCGTTTGGCTGGCTAAGCCGGCATTGTTGCCGTGCATCCGCATGTCGCCGGCGTTCGCATCGTTCATAAGGGACTGCTCCGGTGTCATTGAAAACCTGATGGTTCTGCTTAATATCTCCTAAGGATAACAAAGTCTTCGCCATTTGGAAACCGAAAGACCGCCGTGGAAAGTAACACACACGTATCTCTTGTCACCGGGGCATCCCAGGGGATCGGTGCGGATATAGCGCGCTGGCTCGGAAAGGCCGGGTCCAGCGTCAGCTTGCTCGCCAGATCCCCCAAGGCGCTGTCTGCCGTGGCTGCCGATGTGGAGCGCTTGGGCGGTCGGTGTCATACCACGGCCGCCGACGTATCCGATCCGGAGGCATGCGTTCATGCCGTTGAGGAGACGCTCGCCCGGTTCGGACGCATCGACGGATTGATCAATAATGCCGGTATTCTGGAACCCCTGGCATCGATAGCGAATGCCGATCCGGAAGATTGGGCCCACAATGTCGCCGTCAATCTGAACGGCCCGTTCTTTCTATGCCGGGCAGCCATACCCCATCTTGTGCCGAATAGCGGGCGGATCGTAAACGTCAGCACCGGGACGGCGGTTCACCCCATAGCGGCCTGGAGCGCGTATTGCGCCGCCAAGGCCGGATTGACCCACTTCACCCGGGTGCTGGCCGCGGAAGAGCCGGAGTTGACAGCAGTGGCGGTTCGACCGGGTGTCGTCGACACACGGATGCAGGAACTGATCCGATCCTCAGGGCCCGGCGTGATGTCCCCGGAAAAAACCGCCTATTTTGCACAGCTAAAATCAGATCGTCGACTGGAACCTCCGGCGATTCCAGCCCGATCCATCGCCTGGATGGCCCTCTTTGCACCGAAGGAATGGAGCGGCGAATTTATTGAATACGACGACCCACGGGTGATGGGGCCTGCGAAGGCGTATTTTGGTGAAAGCATCACATAGTCGTTTGGAGATGCACGTATCTTCGAGGTGTTGGGGCTTCGCTCTCCGAGCTTCGACCGCACAGGCGGGTTTCAGGTGTCAGGATGCAAGTCAAAAGCTGAAAGTTCGAAGCTGAAAGGTGAAAGAAAAAGAACAGAGATGCAGGATCCAGGATGCTGGATAACAGATGGCAGATGACAGAGGTCGGATGTCGGATGAAAGAGGACAGAGGTCAGATGTCGGATGTCGGATGTCAGCCACTGTGTTCCGGGTCAACAGTAAATCAGGACGGAGCAATCCAACAGGATTGATTTTTCATCATAGCGTTCAAGATCGTCAGGATCTTTCTCAT
>Ga0049114_1000048_pt1 | contig 32121 bp, 27 predicted proteins | sample WorMettanBELIZE2_FD_55211 | JGI IMG/M metagenome (GOLD analysis project Ga0049114, IMG submission 55211) | Marine gutless worms symbiont microbial communities from Max Planck institute for Marine Microbiology, Germany - Olavius tantulus BELIZE.2 | ecosystem: Host-associated > Annelida >... | reverse complement strand
AGGACGCCAACTTCGGAAAACTGCAAACAATGGCTTTAGGGTCCTACATACTCAGACCATTGCGTGAGAATACCCTTAAAATGGTGCATAATCCCGAAATTCTTTATCTTTTCACTCGAACCCTTGGACCCTTCGTTACATTTAGCATTGCAAATTATGAAAATAGTGATCTATAAATTGGTCTGAAGACCTGAACAATATCACAGCGTCACGATTTTACTATGATATCGCCTTCGGAAACCGGAATCATCTTTCGAATCAAGAAATACGCCATCCATGACGGACCTGGAATCCGGACCACGGTATTTCTGAAGGGATGCCCCATGGCCTGTCAGTGGTGCCACAACCCTGAAGGTATCCGCTCGGAACCCGAGCTCTTTAAAACCGGCGGAGAAACACATACCCGCACAATGATAGTCGGCAAAGAAACATCCGTTCGGGAAATTATGGCAGCAGTTAAAAAAGACATTATCTTTTATGATGAATCCGGCGGCGGTGTGACCTTTTCGGGCGGAGAGCCCATGTACCAACCCGGATTTTTGAAATCCCTGCTGACCGCCTGCCGGGATCTGGAAATTCATACGGCTATCGACACCTCCGGCTGTGCGCCAACGAAAGTGTTTTCCGAACTTTCAGAGATGACCGACCTGCTACTATTCGACCTCAAAATCATCGATCCATCGAAGCATGCACAATACACCAATGTCACTAATGACGATGTTCTCCGGAATCTAAAGCGGGCCGTCGAGCAGAACACCCCAATCCGGATCCGCTTTCCCCTTGTACCGGGACTTACCGACCAGTCAAACAATCTGAAGGCTGTCGCTGAATTGATCGGTTCTCTGAAAACCATCGACACCATTGACATTTTGCCGTTTCATCGCACGGCCGAGGGAAAATACGCTCGGCTCCGGAAGGACAATCCTCTGCCGGATACTGCAGCGCCTGACGACGATAAGATTCGGGAAGTTTCACACATATTCACAGAACGGGGAATTCGTGTAACCGTGGGAGGATAAATATGAATGACCGGATTCAACGGCTGAGAACCCAGAGCCTTCAAGCCCACCCCAGTATTTCTTCTGAACGGGCCGAACTGATTACCCGATTCTACAGGACCGGAGTCGCTCAGAAGGCGTCCGTACCGGTGCAACGGGCGCTGGCGTTCCAGTATGTTCTGGAAAACAAAAGCATCTGTATCAACGCCGAAGAACTCATCGTTGGCGAACGGGGGCCGGCCCCCAAGGCGACACCGACCTACCCGGAAATCTGCCTGCATTCACTCAAGGATCTGGAACTTATGAACGGCCGTGAGAAAGTCCCCTTTGCCGTAGACGATCTCACCAAAGCCGTTTATGAATCAGACATCATACCGTTCTGGGAAGGAAAAACGATCCGGGAAAAAATCTTTTCCCACCTGCCTTCCGAATGGAAGGACGCATACGAGGCGGGTGTGTTCACTGAATTCCAGGAGCAGCGATCTCCGGGCCACACCGTTCTGGGAGATCGGATTTACCATGAGGGCATGCGGGACATGCAGCGGCGGATCCGATCCGCCATCGATCGTCTCGATTTCTTCAATGACCCGGAAGCACTTTCAAAAAAAGAGGCGCTTACGGCAATGGATATCGTTGCCGAAGCCCTTATCACATTCGCGCACCGGCATGCGGAAAAACTGACGGCTCTGGCCGAGGAATCCATCGATCCGGATCGAAAGGAAGAACTTGGCAACATGGCGACGATCTGTCGCCATGTGCCCGAAAATGCGCCAAGAACATTCTGGGAAGCCCTCCAATATTACTGGTTTGTCCACATCGGCGTCATCACGGAACTGAATCCATGGGATGCCTTCAACCCGGGCTGGCTGGATCAGCATCTCTATCCGTTTTACCAGCGGGAAATTAACGAGGGATCCCTCACACAGCAAAGAGCAAGAGAACTGCTGAGCGCTTTCTGGATCAAGTTCAACAATCACCCGGCTCCTCCCAAAACCGGGGTAACCCTGAAAGAAAGCAGCACCTACGTGGATTTCGCCCTGGTCAATCTTGGAGGCGTCACTCCGGACAATGTCGACGGCGTGAATGATCTGACATACCTCATGCTGGACGTCAGCGAGGAAATGCGCCTGCTGCAACCCAGCTCCATGGTGCAGCTCAGTAAGAAAAATCCGGATCGGTTCATCCGAAGGGCCCTCAAGATTGTTCGTACCGGATTCGGTCAGCCCTCGATTTTTAACACCGGCGCCATTGTCCAGGAACTGGTTCGCCAAGGAAAATCCGTAGAGGACGCGCGGCAGGGGGGTGCCAGCGGGTGTGTGGAAGCCGGGGCGTTCGGGCGGGAGGCATATATCCTCACCGGGTATTTCAACATGCCGAAGATTCTCGAAATCACCCTCGCCAATGGTCGAGATCCACGCTCCGGAAAGCAGCTCGGCCCGGAAACAGGGGTGCCGTCAGATTTCAAGGATTTCGACCAGCTTTTCGATGCGTTCCAACGGCAGCTTGCCCATTTCATCGACATCAAAATTAAGGGAAACAACATTATCGAGCAGATTAATGCCCGGTACATGCCGGTACCGTTTTTGTCGTTGCTGATCGATGATTGCATCGACAATGGAAAAGACTACAACGCCGGTGGGGCTCGCTATAACACATCCTATATCCAGGGGGTGGGGCTGGGAACCATCACCGACGCTTTGGCGGCTCTCAAGTATCACATTTTTGATCAGCAGCGTGTATCCATGAACAAGATGCTCGCAGCCCTTGAAGCCGATTTCGCAGGATATGAAACGCTCCATCGCGACCTGCTGGATAATACGCCCAAATACGGCAATGACGATGACTATGCCGATGACATTCTGAAGCGGGTATTCGAGGCCTATTACGGGGCGGTGAATGGCCGACCCAACACCCGGGGTGGCGCTCACCGGGTCAATCTCCTGCCGACCACCTGCCACATTTATTTTGGCAGCGTTATCGGTGCGTTACCGGATGGCCGACGCGCCGGCAAACCCTTATCCGAAGGGATATCACCGGTCCAGGGGGCGGACCGAAACGGCCCCACCGCGGTGACGAAATCGGCAGCAAAAATCGACCATATCCGCACCGGCGGCACGTTGCTGAATCAGAAATTTCTGCCCCAGATATTGGATGATGACGGGGGGATTGCCAAACTGGCTCATCTGGTGCGCTCCTATTTTAAAATGGACGGGCATCATATCCAGTTCAACGTTGTTGGCCGTGATGAACTGTTGCGTGCCCAGAAATACCCGGACGAATATCGGGACCTCATTGTTCGGGTCGCCGGTTACAGCGATTACTTCGTCGATCTGACCCGGGAACTGCAGGATGAAATCATACAAAGAACAGCCCACGAAAACCTCTAACAAGGTTTCCGTGGATAGTGTTTGGTATTTTGTTTTTCGTGTTTGTAGTTTGATATTTGTGATTTGTGATTTGAGATTTACGAACAAAGAACGATTCACTTAATTCCGTCACGCACTTAACAGCCAGCACATAATATCCAACAATCCATAAAGATGCCTTTCGAATCCATCCATAAACCGTCGGCACCGGAAATGGTGGCTGAACAGATCGTCAAGCAGCTCAGAAGCGGCGAACTTCAATCCGGAACGCAGCTTCCGCCTCAGCGCGAATTGGCCCAGCTTTTGGGGGTTGGGCGATCTTCCGTGAGGGAGGCCATCAATGCCCTGGTGGTCATGGGTGTTCTGGAGGCGGTGCAGGGGAAAGGAACCTTCGTACGCGAAGATGTTCCGGTTGACGATCTTTCTGTGGTCAGCCTGAATGCAGCGCTCAAAGCCTGCTCCCTGCTAAGCCTGCTGGAGGCCAGGGAACTTCTGGAGTGCCAGTCGGCTGAGCTTGCGGCAAAACGCGCAGACCCAGCCCATGTTCAGGCCATGGCTGATGCAGTAGAACAGATGCAACAGACAGACAGCAACTACCAGGCGTTTTTGAAAGCGGACACCGAATTTCATGTCGGCCTCGCAGAGGCGACCGGAAACATAGTTATCTGCGAATTGACAAAATTGCTCATGGACAAGACCGTACATCACCACGACAGGTTGAAGACGCGACGGTTCTCCCCCCGCTACCGCCAGACCTCTATCTCCTCTGCCGAGCAGGTCGTACGACATGTCGAAAATGGAAACGGGCCGGCGGCGGCCGAATCGATGCGGCAGCATCTGAGAGTCATCGAAGCAGAACTTAAAGAGGTCCTGATTTAGAATCGTTATTTTGAAGAATCACGAATAGTTGTCGTTCAACGGATTGAAGATAGTACAAAATCTCAAATCCCAAATTACAAATATCAAACAAATTACAAATCCAAATGACCAAAAATTCAAAACTGGTTTCAACCGCTTCAAAAGAAAGTTTGGAGTTTCGAACATTATAATTTTGGTATTGTTTCGAATTTCGGATTTCGTGCTTCGTATTTTACAGATCACTAAACGAGGATTTGTCGATGAACAAAGCGCTACAATCGTGGTCACTTCCCTCCCACTGGAAAAAGATCACCACTATCGATGCACACACCGAAGGTGAGCCCTTCCGGGTCATCACCGGGGGGCTTCCGGAAATTCCCGGCAGTTCTGTTCTGGAGCGCCGGCGGTATGTGCGAGAGCATTTGGATGACTTGCGTACTGCATTGATGTGGGAACCCCGAGGCCATGCAGACATGTACGGCTGCATCATCGTACCTCCGGATTCACCGGAGGCCGACTTTGGCATTCTGTTCATGCATAACGAAGGCTACAGTACCATGTGCGGTCATGGGATTATCGGGATTGCTACGATCGCGGTGGAAACAGGTATGATAACCCCTGTGGAGCCCGTGACCACGATCCGGATCGACGCCCCGGCCGGCCGGATCACGGCCCATGCACGGTTGGACGAAGGTCGGGTTCAGAGTGTCTTTTTCCACAACGTACCGTCGTTTGTCCTTTCTGTGGATGACGTCATAGAAGTGAAGGTTTAGGCGCCGTCCGCTACGACATCGCTTTTGGGGGCGCGTTTTACGCTTACGTTCAGGCCGCCGATGTGGGGTTGACCACCAGGCCGGAGGACTTTTCGGCCCTGGTCGAGAAAGGTATGGCCATCAAGCAAGCGATCATGGAAAGCCGGCCAATTCCACATCCCTTCGAAGATGACTTGGGTTTTCTGTATGGTACCATCTTCATCGGTCCCCCCGAAGATCCGAATGCCCACAGCAGCAATGTGTGTATATTCGCCGAAGGAGAAGTGGATCGATGTCCGACGGGAACCGGTGTCAGCGGTCGACTCGCGCTCCATTACGCGAAAGGGGATATTGCCATTAACGACGCTATCACAATCGAAAGCATCATTCGAAGCCGGTTTTCCGGGAAGGTCATCGAGACAACCCGTTTTGGACCTTACGACGCGGTGATTCCGGAGGTGGAAGGATCGGCCCGGATTACGGGTCGCCATGAGTTTGTGATCGATCCGGAAGATCCCCTGAGGCACGGGTTTATACTTCGCTAAACAGTGGACTTCAACAGGGAGACGTATCATGGAACTGCCTGAAAACAATGAGGAACTGCTCGAAAAGGCCGTAGCACGGGCGAAATCCTGGCAGAACCGAGCCAATGAACTGCTGACCCATGATGAAAAAGGGATTCAGGATGAGCTCCGTCGCTTGCTGACTCGACCGAGGGACAAGATCATTCTGACCAAGCTGATCGACCAGAGTTTCCGCTCCCATGACAACGCCCGTGTTGCGGACCAGGTCAATTCGATTCTCAAGCAATACGGCGTCCCGGACTTTTTATCTTCGGTAAACCGGCTTTTGATGCAGATGTTCATGGGACTCGGACGTTTTTTCCCCTCTCTTTCGGTACCCAAAATGATCAAAAAGATGCGTAAGGACAGCAGCCGTGCCATCATTCCCGGAGAACCCGACGTCCTCCATGCCCACCTCCAGAGGCGCAAAGAACAGGGCGTTCGGATGAACATCAATCATCTGGGCGAAGCTGTTTTGGGAGAACAGGAAGCCCGCCACCGGCTGGCAACCTACCTCGACGATCTGGAAAATCCGGAAATTGAATATATATCGGTAAAAATTTCAACTATTTATTCGCAAATCCAGGCATTGGCCTTTGAACATAGCGTCGATATTATCAAGGACCGTCTGACCCAGTTGTATAACGTGGCCAAGATGCATCACTTCGTCCGGCAAGACGGCACTAAAGTGCCAAAATTCGTCAACCTGGACATGGAAGAATACCGGGATATGGATATCACTTACGAAGCCTTCACCCGGACACTGGATCAGGATGAGCTGAAAGATCATTCGGCCGGCATCGTATTGCAGGCCTATTTACCCGACGCCTTCCCCCTCCAGAAAAGACTGACGAAATGGGCCCGCCGCCGGGTCGCCGAAGGCGGCAGTCCGGTCAAATTGCGCATCGTCAAAGGCGCCAATATGGAAATGGAGCAGGTTGAGTCAGCTCTATTTAACTGGCCCTTGGCGCCCTATGACAACAAGCTGGACGTGGATGCCAATTACAAGCGGATGGTGGCCTTTGGAATGGATCCCGAAAATATCCGGGCTGTGCAACTGGGGATCGCTTCCCATAATCTTTTCGAACTGGCCTATGCCTACGAACTGGGGCTCCAGTACGGCGTATCCGAATACTTATGGTTCGAGATGCTCGAGGGGATGGCCGACCATGTGCGGCGAGCGCTGACGGAAATGGCCGGAGATGTGCTGCTTTACGCGCCGGTCGCCACCCGGGAGGAATTTATTAACGCCATTGGTTATCTTATTCGCCGCCTGGACGAAAACACCGCCGAAGAGAATTTTCTCCGATACGCCCCTCAGCTGACGACCGATTCCAAAGACTGGCAATTTCTCAAAGATGGTTTTATCGTTTCGGGCCACCACATGCCCAATGCCGGAACGGCCGCCCACCGCACCCAGAATCGACGCACCGAAAAATTTCCGGAGACCATGGGAACATACTGTGAGGGAGAATTCGTCAACGAACCGGACACGGATTGGTCCCTATCCGGAAACCGCGAGTGGGCGGAGGCTATCCGTAAGAACTGGAAAAAAAATCCTGGAGATTCTCCATTGGAAATCCCTCTGATTATCGATGGCGAGGAGATTCTCGACGACAGGGAAGCGCGGGTTCTGTTCGATCCGAACCAGCTTCCTGAAAAGATTTCTGTGGCCAGATATCGGCTTGCCACGGAATCGGATATTCAATCGGCGGTGGCAGCGGCAAAAGCAGATCCGGACGGCTGGCGCCGGAAAACCTATCGTGAACGGCATCAAATCCTGTCGCAGGTCGCCATGGCGATCCGTTACGCCAGGGGTGACCTGATCGGAGCGGCCGCGGCCAATACGGGCAAAGTGTTTACCGAGTCTGACGTGGAGGTTTCCGAAGCCATCGATTTCGCTGAATATTACCCCTATACGGTCCGCTCGTTTACGGAGCTCGACAATCTCGAGGCAAAAGGGAAAGGGGTGGGTGTTGTCATTTCTCCATGGAATTTTCCCATTGCCATCCCCTGCGGGGGTATCGTTGCCGCCCTGGCCGCCGGGAACACCGTTTTGTTCAAACCTGCATCCAGCGCCGTGCTGGTCGCCTGGCAACTCTGCCAATGTTTTTGGAATGCCGGCGTATCACGGAAAACACTTCAGTTCATCCCCTGCTCCGGCGGAAGTACCGGGAAGAGTCTCACCACCCATCCGGATATCGATTTCGTCATTTTAACCGGGGGTACCGAAACCGGATTAAGCATACTCGACGCCGATCCCGGCACCTTTCTGGCAGCCGAAACCGGAGGCAAAAACGCCACTATCGTAACGGCCATGTCTGACCGGGACCAGGCCATAAAAAATGTCATCCATTCGGCCTTCAGCAACTGCGGGCAGAAATGCAGCGCCACATCCTTGCTGATCCTGGAACAGGAGGTCTATGAGGACGACAAATTCCGGCAGCAGTTGAAGGATGCCGCGGAAAGCTTTGCGGTCGGGTCTGCCTGGGATTTTCACAACAAAATGGGACCCTTGATTCACCCTCCGGCCGGTGACCTGAAACAGGCATTTGATCATCTCGAGAAAAAGGAGGCCTGGCTGCTGGCCCCCCGTATGATCGATGACAATCCGAATCTATGGACACCGGCCATCAAGTGGGGCGTCCAACCGGGATCCTACACATACCGTACCGAATTTTTCGGTCCGTTGCTTGGGATCATGGGGGCCAAGAATCTGGATGACGCCATTGAACAGGCGAACGGCACCGGATACGGATTGACATCCGGCCTGGAGAGCCTGGATCGGAGAGAGCAACATCTCTGGAAATCCCGAATCAAGGCCGGCAACCTGTATATCAATCGGGGCACTACCGGCGCGATAACCTTGAGGCAGCCGTTTGGGGGGATGGGTAAATCCGCCATCGGCCCGGCCATCAAAGCGGGCTCACCAAATTACGTCACCCAATTTATGAACTTCCACGAAACCGGCTACCCATCTATCGGAGTGCTCGAACGGGAATACGATCTGTTGCGGCTGTCTCAGGAATGGAAACGGGACCTCGAATGGGAACGCATTAATGATCCGGAAAATGATCTCTGGAAAACAGTGCGGGCCATTCAAAGCTACCTTTACTGGTACGAACGGGAATTTTCCCTGGAAAAGGATTACTTTCACTTGCGGGGCCAGGACAATATCCTTCGCTTTCTCCCCTTGGGGAAGGTCGTGGTCCGCCTCCATGATAAAGACGGACTCTTCGAAACTCTGGCACGGATTGCGGCCACCCGAATTACGCAAAACGACTTGATTGTCAGCCTGCCTCCCGGGCTGGAGAGTCCTGCTGCCGCGTTCATCGCAGGGCGATGGGGTAGACGGATACTCGGAAACGCCGCCATGATCGAGCAGTCTGACGATGACCTGGTGGAAACGATTCCCGAGATCCAGCGGATCCGTTATGCATCACCGGACCGGGTACCCGAATCGGTGTTGCGGGCAGCGGCCGAAGCCGGATTTTACATTGCCCGGTCCCCGGTTCTCATGCAGGGCCGAATCGAATTGCTCCACTATCTGATCAGCCAGGCCGTTTGTGATACCTACCACCGCTACGGGAATCTGGGGGAAAGGGCCATTCTGGATACTTGATGCTTGTCCGCCTTTGGCGGACTGGATTATGGATGCTTGATGGGATTCAGAGGTCAGGATACTGGATGCTGGATTTTGATATTTCGTGTTTTGTCTTTGGTATTTGGTGTTTTGTTGTTTGTATTTTGAGATTTGGGATTTGTGATCTCGATATTTGGTGTTTCGTTTTTTGTGTTTAGTGTTTTGTTAGTTGGTTGATTGAAATTTGGAATTTGTTATTTGGAATTTAGTTTTTGCTATGGGTCATCATCTCATACTCGGAACCCTTGAAGATCATATCACCGGTGACATCCTGGACGACACCCATGATGAGCGCCTTCGGCAGTCACTGGCAAGGCTTCTTGTCGATGAAAAGGGCTTTGACAAAGCTCAAATTGAGCCGAGGCGGAAAGTCGTCCTGAGCGCCTGCGGCAAACAGGCGGCGATTCATCTCGACTTTGTTGTCTGGATCGATGATCGCGTGTGTATGATTGTCCGTTATGGGCCCGGGTCTCTGGTCACGCGACATCGACCTGCCCTTGGCTTGTCGCGACTCATCGAAACCTACCAGATTCCCCTGGTGGTCGTAACAAACGGTCGGGACGCGGATATCCTAGATGGTGAGAACGGCAAACGCCTCGCATCCGGTTTGGGCAACATTCCCACACAAAATGACGTCCTGACGGAGCTTCCTTCCTTTAGGTTTAAACCTATCTCAAAAGAACGCGCCGAAGGGGAGTCTCGCATTGTTTTTGCCTATGAAATTGACAATGCCTGCCCGTGCGATGATACGATCTGCAGAATATCCGAATAAATACTCGCTACAGACAAGACAATGCAACGACCGGAAATCCTCATTTTACAACTCGATTTAAAATCCGAATATCGAATCCTCCAGAGGCGGACAAGTATCGAAATTCGAAATTCACCCGCCATAGCTTTTGCGACGGCGGGTCGTGCTTCGGATTTCGAATTTAAAAAATGAAACGTGAAGACCGCAAAACTTACGAGCATTTAATGGATTTGGCTCTCGCCGAGGCCCACAAGGCCCTAGCAAGGGGTGATTTTCCGGTGGGATGTGTCCTCGAATGCGATGGCAGGGTCATCGCCAAGGGAAGCCGGAAAGGAAGTACGGGAGCATCCCCGAACGAAGTGGATCATGCCGAAATGGTGCTGCTCCGAAGTCTAACGGGTCAAAACGCGTTACCCGACTTGCATCGTGCACGGATGTTCTGCACGATGGAGCCATGCCTGATGTGTTATGCTGCAATTATCCTCAGCGGCATCGGTGAAATTGTGTATGCTTTTGAAGATATCATGGGTGGGGGCACGGGCTGCGATACGGAGTATCTGGCACCGCTGTATCGTCAAAAGGTCCAAATTGTGCCCCACATTCGCCGCAGGGAAAGCCTCGCACTGTTTAAAACCTTCTTTTCAGATCCGGCCAACACATACTGGAAAGATAGCCTGCTGGCACGCTATACCCTTGAATCTTAATGATATCTTCACTTGACAGGCAGGATGCCGGACATATTTTTTTGTTGCTTTTTTTTCTTGCATCTCATAATTTTATTTACTAATCCACAATCCGAACCATCGGTCAGAGGCCTATTCATGGCCTTTTCGTTAGGATCTACAACGTAGGAGGTGCGAACATAGCTAAACGGAAGCCGCAACCACGCGTACGGATAAACAAAAACATACGCGTCAGAGAAATCAGACTCATCGATCAGGACGGAAACCAAGTAGGTATTGTTCCAACAACACAAGCCCTCGAAAGCGCCGAAGAGGTCGGTCTCGATTTGGTTGAAATTTCACCGACCGCCAAACCACCGGTCTGCAAGATCATGGATTATGGGCGGTATAAGTATGAGCAAACCAAAAAGCTGCAGGAGGCCAAGAAAAAACAGGCGACTTTCCAAGTCAAGGAAATCAAGGTTCGGCCAAAAACGGGTGAGCACGACCTGCAAGTAAAAATTGGCCATATCAAACGGTTTCTGAGCAAAAAGGACAAGGTCAAGGTTACGCTCCTGTTTAGAGGCCGAGAGATCACATTGTCGAATCTCGGTCGAGAGGTACTGCAAAAGATCGCCGATGAAACCGAGGACATCGCCCTTGTTGAGCAGTACCCCAAGTTCGAAGGGCGAACCATGGTAATGGTCCTGGCGCCGAATTAATTCACCCCGACACGGATGGGAACCATCAGTAGAGGATAGCCCCCGCAACCCAAAAGTGAGAATTTCAAGGTGGCGTAGCGGAAATGATCGCTCACGCCATCAGCTTTTTTATGTAAGGAGAATGTTATGCAAAAAATCAAGAGCAACCGGGCCGCTGCGAAACGGTTCAAACGAACCGGAAGCGGTAAATACGCTTATGCCAAATCGTTCGCCAGCCATATCCTGACAAAAAAAACCCGTAAGCGTAAGCGCACACTGCGCAAACGCCACATCATCGACGCATCCAACATGAAGGGATTGAAACTGCTGCTGCCGAATGGATAAAGCCACCGGGGTTTTTTTTGCTGCAGCAAGTTTTTCAAAATCAACATACGCCATCCATCTGGCGTTAGGATTGAACTGTCAGTACTATCAAAGCACGACCCGTCGCCGCTGTAAGCTATGGCGGGTGAGAATACGAAATTCGGATTTCGAATTTTATCAAGGAGTATCGCAATGCGAGTCAAACGTGGGTTCAAAGCAAGAAGACGAAGAAAAAAGGTTCTGAAACTGGCCAAAGGATATCGTGGCGGTCGCAGTAAACTCTTTCGCACGGCCGCTGATTCCGTAGACAAGGCGCTCATGTATGCATACCGGGATCGAAAGGCCCGAAAGCGCGATTTTCGGCGCTTGTGGATCACCCGTATCAATGCCGCTACGCGCATGCACGACATGAGCTACAGCAAGTTTATACATGGCTTGAAAAAGGCCGGAGTTGAAATCGACCGCAAAGTCCTTGCGGAGCTGGCGATATCCGACCCCGCCGGTTTTTCCCGATTTGTCGAGATGGCCGCACAAAAGGCCTAAAATCCGAACATTTTGTGAAATCCTCCGCCTGTTGAACGGATCATATAGGGACAGGAACGTCGCGTGGAACAGACAATAGAGGAAATCTACGAGGAGGCGGTACAGGACATCGAATCGGCCGCCGATGAAGACCGTGTCCAGGAACTTGCTGTAATTTATCTGGGTCGAAAGGGAAAAGTCACCCGGTTCCTGCGGAATATTTCAACACTTCCCGCCGACCAGCGGCCCGCCGCCGGCAAACGCGCCAACCAGGTCAAACAGGCGTTGAACAGAGCCCTGCAAGATGCGGAAGAACGCCTGAAAGCCGCCGCAGCCACCGATGAACGGTTGGATGTTTCCCTTCCCGGACGGTCACCCACCAGAGGCCGACTGCACCCCGTCACTCAGATCAACCGTGAGATATGCGACATTTTCGTGCGCCTCGGATTTGACATTGCCGAAGGTCCCGAAGTCGAAAAGGATTGGTATAATTTTGAAGCTCTGAATTTTCCCAAGGAGCACCCTGCCCGTGACATGCAGGACACGTTTTTCGTCTCGGACGATATCGTCTTGAGGACCCATACCTCTCCGCTCCAGATACGGATCATGGAAAAACAGGCGCCTCCGGTTCGGGTCATCGCACCGGGAAAGGTTTACCGGTGCGATTCGGATCTGACCCATACACCGATGTTTCACCAGGTGGAAGGCCTTTTGGTCGACCGTAACGTAACTTTCGGGGATCTTAAGGGAGTTTTGGCCACGTTTGTCCATCAGATGTTCGATGAGCAGACCAGTCTAAGATTCCGGCCCAGCTTTTTTCCATTCACGGAGCCTAGCGCGGAGGTCGACATATTGTGCGTCATGTGTCGAGGAAAAGGATGCCGCGTCTGTTCTTCCACCGGCTGGCTGGAAGTTCTGGGGTCGGGGATGGTCCATCCAGCGGTATTTGAAAATGTCGGCTACGATTCCACCCAGTATACCGGCTTTGCTTTCGGCATGGGCGTTGAGCGGATTGCGATGCTGAAATATGGCATCGATGATATTCGCCGCTTTTTTGAAAACGACACCAGATTTTTATCCCAGTTCTAACTATGATTTTAAGTTTATCCTGGCTGCGAGATTACGTATCCATCGAAGGGGACACCGATCGGTTAGCAAGTGCGCTGACCATGATTGGCCTGGAGGTGGACTCGATCACGGACCGATACGAGCACCTGAGGCACGTATATGTAGGGCGAATCGCGTCCGTCCGATCCCACCCGAATGCCGACAAACTCAAGATCTGCGATGTCAATATCGGCGACAAAACCCTGTCGATTGTCTGCGGGGCACCGAATGCGGCCGAAGGCATGTTGTCTCCGGTGGCCCTTCCCGGCACGGAGTTTATCGATGGAACGGTCCTCGAAAAGAGCACGATCCGTGGGGAACTCTCCGAAGGAATGCTGTGCAGTGAAGTGGAACTGGGAGTCGGCGTGGACCGCAGCGGAATCATGCATCTGGAAGACGGGCATGCGGTTGGCACTTCCATTACAGACGCACTCGGGCTCACGGATGCGATGATCGAATTGGATCTGACACCAAATCGTCCGGATTGTCTGAGCCTTATCGGTGTTGCTCGTGAGGTGGCGGCCATTCAGCATGGTTCACTGACCTACCCCGACATACCGGAAGATACGGCCGATGGAAACATCACGGAGTTCTCTTCTGTGACCATCGAGGCCCCGGACCACTGCCCCCGATATACGGCGAAGCTCGTGTTGGATGTCACGGTGGGTCCATCGCCCTTCTGGCTTCAGGACCGGCTGATGTCGGTTGGCCTCCGGCCGATCAACAACATTGTGGACATAACGAATTTCGTTATGATGGAAACCGGCCAACCCCTCCATGCCTTTGATTACGATCTTCTCGCCGAGAACCGGATCGTTGTGCGCACCGCTAGGGAAGGAGAACCCTTTGTCTCCCTGGACGGTAAGGAGCACCGGTTATCCGGGGACATGCTCATGATCTGTGATGGGGAAAAACCCGTGGGCATCGGGGGCATCATGGGTGGATTAAACTCCGAAATCAATGATCGCACCACCAGGGTTCTTATCGAAAGCGCCTATTTCAATCCGGTCAGTATCCGCCGGACCGCCAAAAAACTGGGCATGGGTACGGATGCATCCCATCGTTTCGAAAGAGGCGTCGATCCGGAAGGGACGCTGCGAGCCAATGAACGCGCCGCTCAATTGATCGCCGAACTGGGGAAAGGTCGGCTCGTCGGCGGCGCCATTGATGCGAACCCCATCCCCTACCGGAGCAGTCAGATTCTGCTCAGCGTCGGTAAGACCAGTCGCGTGCTGGGGACAAACCTGGATCGCGATGCCATGATCGGTCTTTTGAAATCGATTGAATTCGCTGTTGACCCGATGGATGATGATGTATTGGCGGTGGTGGCCCCATCCTTTCGGGTCGATGTCAGCCGACCCGAAGACCTCATGGAGGAAATAGCACGGCTTTCGGGATACAATAATATCCCTGAGACCACACCGTTAATACCGGCAGAGGGGCGACCCCTGGCCCCGATTCTGCGCTTTCGGGAACGATTGCGTGAATTGATGCTCGGTTTCGGCTTTTCGGAAGCCATCAACTACAGCTTTGCAGCCAGTCGCTCTGCGGACATGCTCAACCTCCCGGAGGACGATCCGAGGCGGCGGATGCTGGCCATTCTGAATCCCTTAACCGAAGATCAGGCGGTTATGCGGACATCTATGCTCCCCGGGCTGTTGGATGCCATAAAGCGAAATATCGCCCAGCAGAACCGGACGGCTCGGATGTTTGAGGTTGGCAAGATCTTTATCAGTCGGGGGCAGGACGAACTTCCCGAAGAAATTGAAATGGTCACGGGCATTTGGTTTGGCGCACACAAGGAGCATTCCTGGCTGGAGAATGACACGCCTTGCGATTTTTATGACATGAAGGGTGTCGTGGAGAGTCTGTTGGACGGGTTCCACATTCCCCGGGCGGAATTCACCGCCATGCCCGTGTCGGCCTGCACCTACACCCGTAGCGGCCATACCGCCGAAATCCTGATCAACGGAGAGGTCATCGGACTCGTGGGTGAAGTCGCTCCCGGCGCCCTGGCCCATTTCGATCTGGATCAGCCGGCGTACATATTTGAAATCGATTGCCATCAGCTCATGAACAGCGTGCCGACCGAAATTCAAGCGAAACCGCTTCCGAAATTTCCTGCCACGGCCAGAGACATCACCCTCATCGTCGACCGAGATCTGGAATCCACTCGGATTCCGGAGAGTGTCCGAAATTATGGAGAGGCCCTCGTGGAAAGCGTTCACCTGTTCGATGTGTTCGAAGGGGAACCCATCCCCCGGGGGAAAAAAAGCCTGTCCTTTCGAATCACGTACCGATCCAGTTCCCAGACCCTGGAAGATGAACAGGTCAATCGAATCCACCGCGACATCTCGAAGAAACTGATCCAAGCCTTCAAGGCAGAGCTCCCACGGTAGCTATACGACGTCTTTTGGTCCGTCGATCCGATTTGAGCCCGTCTCAGGCATATGCTATAATTTTGTTAGGATAAAATCGAAGCCAACGGGATCACCGCAAAGGCGCCCGGTGTCGCCATTCGAGCTTGGGGCTTCGCTCTTGAAGCTGCGACCCCACACGTCGCCTTTAGGCCACGACCCCCCAAGACGACAGGGCATAACGACCCGGCAAGCAGAAGTCGCAGAGCCCGTCATCCGTTTCGATTGTCGCGGGCACTCCAATACCGAAAATTCTATGGCTGAATTCAAGGACATGCCGAAGATCGAGCTCCCGGACAAGATCTATTTTAAAATCGGGGAAGCCAGCCGGATTGCCGGAGTACAGCCCCATGTCCTCCGGTTCTGGGAGACGGAATTCAAGCGTATCAAGCCAAAGCGGACATCGTCGGGCCAGCGCATGTATCGCAAAAAGGATGTCGAGCTGATTCTCACCATAAAGCATCTTCTGTATGTGAATAAATACACCATCGAAGGGGCTAAAAATGCTCTGAGAACCAAACCGTCCACAACCCCCAAGATGGATACGAACGACACGCTCAAAGAGATCCGGGAGGAGCTTGTCCGGATTCGGGATATGTTGGACTAAACCGATGGCAGCGTCCCGGAATATTGCGCCAAATCGGCGCTGAAGTCCGATTTGGCGCGAGAATTCTATTGACAACCATGATATGTTGTCCTATTTAGGTTATTTAGTACGCGGGCATAGCTCAGTTGGTAGAGTACAAGCTTCCCAAGCTTGGTGTCGCGAGTTCGAGTCTCGTTGCCCGCTTCATATGATTTTACGCCTAACGGGTTTGTAGTTTATCTAAGGTAGATACTCTTCAATCGAAGCGGGCTGTCGTTATGTAATGATGATTTATTAACAATCGGATATTCAACCGATTAGCAGTAACGATCGAGCTTAGATAAACGAAAACGGGCGAACGCCCGTTTTTGTTTTTTTAGACCGAGCAACAAGGTGAAAAAGAACAAGAAAATCAAGGGGAAACAGGATACGCCACCTGTCGTGCCGTTCAATCGGGCACTCATCGATCGGGCCGTATCCGGCGTAAGACAGTTTGCTGAGCCGCTTTGCGAGGCCGAGGGGATGGAACTGGTGCATGTCGAGTTTCTGAGGGAATCCGGCGGACGCACGCTCAGGATGTATATCGATAAACCCGATGGTGTCACCCTGGATGATTGTGCGCACATTAGCAGGCAGGTCGGGGATTACCTGGATGTCGGCATGGAGGATATCGGACCATACAACCTGGAAATCTCCTCACCCGGGGCGGAAAGGCCTCTGGGTAAGGCTTCCGACTATGATCGGTTCAAAGGATTACGAGCCAAAGTTTCCATATTCGAGGCCATAGACGGCCAGAAAAATTTTACAGGTATTTTATACGGTGTTTCCGGAGGGAATATCCGTCTCCAGGTCAATGACACTACTATCGGCATTCCTCTGAATACCGTTCGGAGGGCACGGCTGGTTGGCGAGGAGAACTGATGTTTATCGCAGATATCAAACGCGTCGTTGAACAGGTGAGCCGAGACAAAGGGATCGCGCGTGAGGTCCTGATACAAGCATTGGAAGAGGCGCTGAGATCGGCTGCACGAAAAAAATACGGAAGCAGGGTCGACATCGAGGTCCAGTATAGCGAAGAACTCGGGGAAATAGAAGTCTTTCAATTCAAGGAAGTTGTGGCAACGGTTGTGGAGCCGGATTTGGAAATTGGATTGCAGGAAGGTCTGGAACTCGATCCAGAATGCGAGGTCGGCGACAGTCTGGGCGTAAAGATGGACACCTCCACGTTCGGAAGGATCGCCGCCCAGTCGGCTAAACAGGTGATCATCCAAAAAATGAAAGATGCGGAGCGGGATGCCGTCTACACGAGCTATATCGACCGAAAGGGAGAAATCATCAATGGCATTGTCCAGAGGATCGAACGCGGCAATATCATTGTGAACCTCGGTCAGACCGAGGGCGTCCTCCCCAACAAAGAGCAGGTTCCCCGGGAGAGTTACCGCCGGGGCGAACGGGTCCGTGCCTATATTGTCGATGTTCTGCATGAGTTCCGGGGGCCACAGATTATTCTCTCCCGGACCCACCCGACTTTCCTGATAAATCTGTTCAAGACCGAAGTTCCGGAAATCAGTGAGGGCATTGTGAACATCGTCGCGGCCGCCCGGGAACCCGGAAGCCGTGCCAAAATCGCCGTCTCTTCCAATGATTCGGATATCGATCCAGTCGGGGCCTGCGTGGGGATGAAAGGGAGCCGGGTTCAAAATGTGGTTCAGGAGCTTCGGGGGGAAAAAATCGATATCATCCCCTGGCTCGTGGACGCCGCAAAGTTTGTTTGCAATGCACTGGCACCGGCAGAGATCTCCAGGGTGATCATCGATGAAGAAGAAAGCGCCATGGAAGTCATCGTTCCGGATGATTTTCTGTCGGTAGCCATTGGAAAACGCGGTCAGAACGTGAGGCTCGCGTCCAAGCTGACGAACTGGCATCTCGATGTCAAGAGCGAAACCCGCTACAGTCAGGTGCTCAAAGATGGCTATGAATCGTTGATCAGAACGGACGGGGTCAGCATCGGGCTGGCGGATGCGCTTTATGAGAAGGGTTTCTTCTCCGCGGAAGAACTATCCAAAGCAACGGTGGACGATCTGCTTCAGATCCGTGATTTGGATGAGGAAAAGGCGGCACTACTTATTGACGCCGCCGAGACCACGGTTGAAACGATTGCCGCCGAAAAGGCGGCGGCAGCAGAAGCCGAAGCCCTGGCAGAAGCGGAGGCCGCTGCACAAGCCGAGACGGAAACAGAGGCGGTTGCCGATGCGGATGCGGATGCGGACACCCCGGCGGAAACAGCAGAAATCGATAGCGCAGATGGGGAGGCCGATGAAGAAATGGCAGCCGCCGCCGAAGCCATCCAAAATGAAGCCTCCGCAAATGCTGCGGCAGGTGAATCGGAAGCCGAAGTGCCGGAAAACGTTGCACCCGAAGGAAGCCCTGCAACACCGGTGGATAATGAACCAACGGAAACCGCCGTCGAATCCGGCGATCAGGACATAGATGCAGCAGAACCCCAAAACGACACGAAGACCGATGCAGCAGAAGGGGCAGAACACCCAACATCCTAACCGGAGTGTGCGCTCTGCGGATGCCCTTGAGGAGGAACATCCGGGGCCGATCGGACTCGAGCAATTTGGAGCCAACTCAGAGGGGGACTCAATGGCAAAGATCAGAGTTTACGAGCTTGCCAGGGAATTGAACATGACCAATAAGGTGCTGATCGAAAAGCTGAGCGAGCTTGATTTTTCCGTAAAAAGTCACATGAGTTCTCTGGATGAGGACACCGTCAGCGAGATTAAGGCAAAATTGCTCGGTAAGGAGAAAACCGTCGATGTCGTGATCACACGCGTCCGACCCACCGTTATCCGTCGGCGCAAAAAAACAGTGGTCCGGAAAAAGAAGGTTGCGGAAGAGAAGCCGGAAGCAGAAGAAGAAATTCCGGCCGAGGCTGTCGCAACACCCGAGGCGGAACCCACCGAGATCGAGCCTGTGGAAGAAGCCGAGGCCGCTGTTGACGCCGCCGTCGAAGCTCCCGAACCGGAGGTGTCGGAACCGCCCGCAGATGAAAAAGTTGCGGAAGCTGAGCCGGTAGAAGCGGAGCCTCCGGAAGCCGCAGCGCCGGAAGCGGAGGCACCGGAAGCGGAAACACCGGCAGAACCGGCTTCCCCCGAAACGCCGCCCAAACCCAAAGCTCCGAAAAAAGCCAAGAAAGAAGCACCGGCTAAAATTATCAAACTCCCGGTCAAGCCGCCGCCCGGGCAGGAACCCGCGGAGCCGGATCTGCCCGAACAGGTAGAGCCGAGAGTTTCTACTGCGCCGGAACCGGTGGAAGTCGGGAAGAAAAAGCCGGGCCGGAAAAAAGCCGCCGAACCGGGTCGAGACAAAAAATTCTTCAAGAAGAAGATCTCGTTCCGCCGCAAAGAAGTGGTTGAAGGCGCGGATCTTCGTATGCCCGGAAAAATGCGAGGCAAAAAGGGCAAAAAAGTCGCCAAGGCCGCCAAAGGGGGGCAGAAAACACAAATTACCACTCCGAAGGCCATTAAGCGCCGCGTTAAAATCGACGAAACGATCGTTTTGTCGGATCTGGCAAAACGCATGGGCATCAAAGCCAACGAGATGATCGCAAAACTGATGGGGCTCGGCGTCATGGCAACGGTCAACCAGACGATCGATTTTGAAACCGCCGCGCTTGTCGCTGCGGAATTCGAATATGAGGTGGAAAAGGCCTCCTTTGAGGAAGAGGCTGTGTTCAGTGTCCTGAAACAGGAAGACGATCCGTCTTCGATGGTCGAGCGCTACCCGGTGGTCACAATCATGGGCCACGTCGACCACGGTAAAACCTCACTACTGGATGTCGTCCGCAAAACCCGAATCACGGAACTCGAAGCCGGCGGCATCACTCAGCACATCGGCGCCTACAATGTCAATACCGACAGTGGTCGGATCACCTTTCTGGATACCCCGGGCCATGAGGCATTCACCGCCATGCGTGCGCGGGGCGCCAGCGTGACAGACATCGTTGTTCTTGTCGTGGCGGCAGACGATGGCGTCATGCCCCAGACTGTGGAGGCCATCAATCACTCCCGGGCAGCGGAAGTGCCGATTATTGTCGCGGTCAACAAAATCGACAAGGCGAATGCCGACGAGGATCGGGTCCAGCGAGAACTGGCCGAGCAAGGCCTGGTGCCGGAAGACTGGGGTGGTGACACGATCTTTGTAAAAGCTTCCGCCAAGCAGAATACCGGCATCGACGACCTTCTGGAAATGATTCTTCTCCAGGCGGAACTCCTCGAGCTCAAGGCCGTACCGGACAAGCCGGCCAGCGGGAGGGTCATTGAAGCCAAGCTGGATTCCGGCCGGGGTCCCGTGGCGACGGTACTCATTGAAGAGGGCACCCTGAAAGCCGGAGATTCGGTCGTTTGCGGTGTCCATTACGGAAAGATCCGGGCCATGCTCAATGACCGGGGAAACCCGGTCGATACGGCAGGCCCTTCGATACCGGTGGAAGTGTTAGGGCTTTCGGGTGTGCCAACGGCTGGGGATGAATTGATCGCCGTGGCGGATGAGAAAAGTGCCAAACAGGTCAGCGAAAACCGACTTCAGAAACAGCGTTCCATGGAGCTGGCCAAATCAAGCCGCATGAGCCTGGAAGGATTGTTTGAAAAGATGCAGGAAGGTGAGGTTAAAGATCTAAACCTCATCATCAAGGCAGATGTTCAGGGTTCCATTGAAGCGCTCAAGGATTCACTCACGGAACTTTCCACCGACGAAGTCAAGATCAACATCATCCACTCGGCTACCGGCACGATTACCGAATCGGATGTCTTCCTGGCGGCAGGCTCGGATGCCATCATCCTCGGTTTCAACGTCCGACCCAACGCCAAGGTCCATGATATGGCACAGGAAGAAAATGTGGACATGCGGTTTTACGACGTCATTTACACGGCCATCAAGGACATCAAAGACGCCATACTTGGAATGATGGAATCCAAGTTCGAGGAACGTCTCCTGGGCCGGGCCGATGTGCGCCAGACCTTTCACGTCCCGAAGGTGGGGACCATCGCCGGCTGCTATGTCACCGACGGCAAGATCGAGCGGGGGCAGAACATAAGGGTCCTGAGAGACGGAATCATCGTCTATGATGGAAAAATCGAATCCCTCCGGCGCTACAAGGACGATGTCAAAGAGGTCCAGACCGGCTACGAATGCGGAATTCACGTTGAAAATTATAACGATGTCAAGGTCGGTGATGTGGTCGAATGCTACTATCTTGAGGAAATCAAGCCTGAGCTATAACGCCGGTCGCTGACACGTGTTGTTCGTTTCGCACGTAAAAAACAGCCGGGCCGACGGATCATTCGGTCCCGTTGGAATGAAAGAAGCTGAGTATGGTTGTTGGGCTGGGGATCATCACATTTCGTATCCATGATTGCCATAGCCTGAAGGGGAAGCGGAAGATCGTGAAAGCGATCATTAACCGAATTCAAAATCGATTCAATGTATCGATCGCCGAGGTTGGCGCCAATGATGTTTACCAGCGCGCCGAAATCGGTTTTGCGCTGGTGGGAAACAGCGGACCACTGATCAACTCCAAAATCGATAAAATTTTCAACCTGGCGGATGAACTCGGCCTGGCCGAAATTATCGATTCGGAAATGGAGATTATGAGCATATGAAACCCTATGCCCGCGCCGATAGGGTCAGTTCTCAGATGCAGCGCGTGCTGACGGACATCCTGGCCAAAAAAATCAAGGACCCCAGGCTGGAACTGGCCAAGGTCACCGGCATAAAAATGTCCAGGGATTTGCGTCATGCCCGAATTTACTATGTGGTTAACGGCGATGAGAAAACCCGTGAACGGGTCAGTGAAGCATTTGAAGCGGCACGAGGCTCGCTGAAACGATTTTTGGCGCAACAATTGAATCTCAGATATATGCCGGATATTCGGTTTTTCTACGACACATCACTCGACTATGGATCTCGTATAGAAAAACTATTATCATCGATAGAATCCGAGAATGAAACCGATCATCGACCAGTTGAGGAATAGTAATCAGGTTTTAATAACCACCCATAGCAATCCGGACGGGGACGCCATCGGCTCTCTTGTCGCTATGGGGCAATACCTTACACAGATGGGTAAACGGGTGACCATGTACAATGACAGCCCGATTCCCGCCGTGTATCGCTTCTTGCCCGCGGTCCATCAGGTCCAACGGGATTTTCCAGAAAATGATGGGTATGACACGGCAGTTGTCCTGGACTGCGGGGACATCGTTCGTGTCGGCGATGCCGCCGGCAAAGTGGGCCGGATCCCGGTGGTCATCAACATCGATCACCATGTTACAAATACCGAATTCGGCCACCTACGCTACATCGACACGGAAGCGAGCGCCACGGCGGAAATCCTCTGGCGCCTGTTCAAGAAGATGGCGGCACCGATTGATCAGAATATCGCAACAGCAATATATACCGGAATTTTAACCGACACCGGATCGTTCCGATTTTCGAATACCACCCGGGAGGCGTTCGCCATCTGTGAGGAAACCGTCCGGCTGGGCGTCGATCCATCTAAAGTCGCCAAACATGTGTATGGAACATATTCCCTGGGACGGATCAAGCTCTTGAATCTGGCGCTAAATTCCATCGAATTGTCACCCAATGGCAAGCTGTCGATGATGATATTAACCCAAAACATGCTGGAGCAAACTCGAACGCGGCCCGAAGACGTGGATGGCCTTATCAATTATGCACGGAGTATCGAGGACGTCCGGATTGCGGCGCTCATCCAGGAACATACCAATGGCGATCATAGGGAGTCCTCTGCCCACCGCTACCATGTCAGCTTGCGATCGGATGGGTCTGTGGATGTCGCCCGTTTTGCTGCCAGACACGGTGGCGGCGGACACGCCAGCGCCGCAGGATACAGCCTGGAAATGCCGTTATCGAAGATCAAATCGGAGTTGATCCGCCTGGCTGAGTCACTGTAAATACCGATGTCGGATTCACGAAACGGCGTTCTGGTGGTGGACAAGCCCACCAATATGACATCGGCACGGGTTGTCGCAAAAATAAAACAACTGCTTGGGGTCAAAAAGGTCGGCCATACAGGGGCTCTGGATCCTTTCGCCACGGGAGTGCTTCCGTGTTGCGTGAACAAAGCAACCAAACTGGCGCAATTTTTGTTGAAAAGTCGCAAAACCTATCGGGCGGTACTGGTGTTGGGCATCGAAACCGATACCCAGGATGCGACAGGCCGGCTGACCGCTACAGGAGATATACACGGCGTCGCCCCGGATCAGGTTCACATGGCCGCAGAGCATTTTGTCGGCGATCTGAATCAGCAACCGCCGGCGTTTTCGGCACTGAAACACAAAGGTACGCCGCTCTACAAACTGGCACGGCAGGGAACCCCGGTATTGAAGCCGCCAAAACCGGTAACCATCCAACGGATTCAAATCCGGCAGATCTCGCTTCCGGAGGTAGAGTTCGATGTCACCTGTTCCGCCGGTACGTATATAAGGACCCTTTGTGCCGATATCGGTAAAGAATTGGGTTGCGGAGGTCACTTGAAAGCGTTACGACGCCTTGAGAGCAGCCGATTCTCCATCACCGAGGCCCTTGAGATAGAGGAAATCGAAGACCTCTGCCGGAAAGATGCCATTTGGGAGCAACTCATCCCCATGGCCGACGCACTTCGAGAGGTGCCCGCTTGGATCGCCGGGCCAGGGATCAAGGAGAAAGTTACCGACGGCCGTCCGTTAACCCATGAGGATACGTTGGGAAACTCGATGCCGACGGAAGGCCTGATCAAGATCGTAGACCATAAAAACAGGCTGCTGGCCGTCGTAAGACGTCACAAGCAGTCAAAGGATTTCCGATACGAAGGGGTGTTTGTTTGAGGCGATTACAGGGAACAACATGACACGGCCCCCTGCCCTAAGGCGAACACGACGACGTATCGACATTAGGAAAGAAAAAGCGTTGATCCTAAACAGAGGAGGCTAAAAAAAGTGGTATTCACGACGGAAGACAAGAAAAAGCTCATTGAAAAGTACAAGCTGCATGAATCGGATACCGGTTCACCGGAAGTGCAAATCGGGCTGCTGACATTCCGAATTCAATATTTAACCGAACATCTTAAAGTTCACAAAAAGGACCATCATTCTCGACGCGGTCTGTTGATGCTGGTCGGCCGACGCCGAAGACTGCTCAACTATGTGAAGAGCAAGGATGTTCAACGATATCGAAATATTATTAGTACACTCGGATTGAGACGATAGTCCATTTCGGATGTCGACATCATCGCACCGGATTCATCCGGCTGCGGTGGTATATACCGACAAAGGGAAAGAAGGTACTCTGTCGGTAGGGAGAGTAACATGGAAGTAACACTAAAAGCAGATATAGGTGGCAAACCATTAAGTATTCAGGCGGGAAAAGTCGCCAAACAGGCATCCGGCTCTGTGGTCGTTTCCTATGGTGAAACCGTTGTCCTGGTGTCGGTGGTTGCCGCAAAAGATGAACGCGCAGAGGTCGATTTTCTGCCCCTATCCGTAGAATATCAGGAAAAGATATACTCCGCCGGTCGGATACCCGGAAACTACTTTCGGAGAGAAATCGGAAGACCCAGCGAGAAAGAGACATTGACTGCCCGGCTGATCGACCGGCCCATTCGCCCACTTTTTCCAAAGGGGTACAAATACGAAACGCAGGTCATCGTCACCGTTCTGTCGATGGATAAAGAAAATGACCCGGATGTACTGGCCATGGTCGGTGCGTCCACCGCGCTGGAGATTTCAGACATCCCGTTTGAAGGGCCCATTGCCAGTGTTCGGGTCGGTCGGATAAACGGCCAGTTCAAGGTCAATCCAACCATCGATGAATATGATCACAGCGATATCAACATTATCGTGGCGGGTTCCCGAACCGGTGTAGTGATGGTCGAAGGAGGCGGTCAATTTGTCAGCGAAGCCGATATGCTCGAGGCCATCTTTTTCGGCCACCAGGCCATGCAGCCTCTGATTGAAATACAGGAAAAACTCAAGGAAACGCTTGGTAAATCCAAACGGATCGTGACGCCGCCAACCAAAGATGAAGCCTTGGTGGAAAGGCTGACATCCGAGGCCTCGGAGCGAATCCGCGAAAAAGTTGTCACGCCGGAAAAAGTGGCACGAAGCCAGGCTCTCAGGGAACTCAAAGCAGAAATTTTTGAATCCCTGGGGGAAGATTTCGAAGACCGAAAGCGGGAAGTCTACGATATTCTGGGAGATCTTCAAAAAAACATCAGCCGGAATCTGGTGCTGAAGGAGGGTCGCCGAATAGACGGCCGCCAGTTCGATGAGATCCGACCGATCTCCTGCGATGTCGGACTCCTGCCGCGAACCCACGGTAGTGCGTTGTTCACACGAGGGGAAACCCAGGTCCTTGGGGTGCTGACCCTGGGATCCAGCCTCGACGAGCAGCGAGTGGAGACGCTCAGCGGCGAAGAGTTTCGGCCGTTTATGCTTCACTACAATTTCCCGCCCTTTTCGGTAGGAGAAGTCAAACGCTTCGGAGGCCCCAGCCGAAGGGATATCGGGCATGGAGGCCTTTCAACCAGAGCCATTGAGAAGGTGCTCCCGGAAAAGGAAGACTTCGATTATACGATCCGGATCGTCTCGGAGGTCTTGGAATCCAATGGATCTTCTTCCATGGGCACCGTCTGTTCGGCCAGCATGGCACTGATGGACGGTGGGATCCCCATCAAAGCACCGGTATCCGGAATAGCCATGGGTCTTATCAAGGAAGACGACCAGGTGGTTATTTTGTCCGATATTCTTGGGGATGAAGACCATACCGGAGACATGGATTTCAAAGTGGCCGGTTCCAAGGATGGCATTACTGCGCTGCAGATGGACATCAAGATTAAGGAGCTTTCCCGTGATATTATGGAAAAGGCTCTGGAGCAGGCTAAAGCCGGGCGTCTATTTATCCTGGGAAAAATGCTGGACGTCATCAGTACCCCGCGTGGGGAGATCTCCCCCTACGCTCCAAAAATCCTGAGAACCACCATCAATCCTGACAAGATCCGGGATCTCATTGGACCGGGCGGAAAGACCATCCGGGGGATTCAAGCCCAGACCAACACACGGATTGAAGTCGACGATTCGGGGCAGGTAAAGGTTGCCGCATTGAGCTCGGAAGAAGGCGAAGCCGCCATGCTTGAGATCAATGCCATCACGAGAGAGCCCGAGGTCGGCGAGCTTTACGATGGAAAGGTCGTAAAAATTACGGATTTCGGCGCCTTTGTCGAAATTCTTCCAGGCACCGATGGGTTGGTGCATATTTCCCAGCTCGCGCCGCACCGGGTGCGGAAGGTCAGCGATATTGTCAAGGAAGGCGATTCCATCAAAGTAAAAGTTCTGGATATTGCCCGTGACGGAAAGATCAAATTGAGCCGTAAAGCGGTCTTGGAAGGAAGCGATGGAGCCAACCGTCCATAAAACCGTTCTCAAAAATGGCATCCGTGTGTTAACCCGCAAACTACCCTCAGTCCGTAGTGTCTCCATGGGTGTTTGGGTGGCGGTCGGCGCCCGTGATGAAGTCCCGGCCGAGAGCGGGCTGTCCCATTTTATCGAGCATATGATCTTTAAAGGCACCCGCCGGAGATCCGCTTACCAGATCGCCAAGGAGTTCGATGCCATCGGTGGCCACACCAATGCATTTACGACCATGGAAACCACCTGTTATCATGCCAAAGTCATCGATGCGCATCTGGACACCATGGTCGATATTCTCACGGACATCTTCCTGAACTCCGTCTTTGATCCTGAAGAGATTGACCGGGAGCGACCGGTCATCTTCCAGGAGATCGGGATGATGGAAGATACCCCTGAGGAATATGTCCACCTGCTCTCAGGAGAAGCTTACTGGGGGGACAACGCTCTGGGACGATCCATACTGGGCAGCCGGGAGAACGTAGCCACGTTTCAGGCAGAAACCGTTACCAAGTTCTTCCGCAAATACTACCAGCCCGAGCGCATTGTCGTTTCGGCGGCCGGCAACATCGAACATAATGCATTTGTGGACCTGGTGGCGCCCTCATTTGAATCGATCCGGCCCGGGAATGGCACGCCCCCACGGCAGACCCCCAAAGGACGCTCACAGATAGCGATTCACGAAAAAGATCTGGAACAGGCGCATATTTGCCTGGCCACCCAGGGTGTGGCGACCTCGGATCCGGCCCGGTATCCGCTGGCCCTTCTGAACACGATCCTGGGCGGGAACATGAGCTCCCGGCTGTTCCAGGAAATCCGAGAACGACGCGGGTTAGCGTACTCCGTGTATTCCTTTATCTCTTCCTTTGCCGATACAGGCATGGTGGGTGCCTATGCCGGCGTCGCACCTCAAAACGCTGCAGCGGCCGTCCACCTGCTGCTTTCGGAAATGAAGCGGCTCAAAACTGATCTGGTCGGCGAATCCGAGCTGCGTGATGCAAAAGAATTCACCAAAGGCAGTTTGCTCCTCTCTACGGAAAGCGTCGACAACCACATGGTTCGACTGGCCCAGAACGAAATAAATTTTCAGCGGGACATTACCCTCAACGAGGTTATCGCAAAGGTTGACGATGTCTCGAGGGAAAGCATTTTGGAGCTTGCCGAAACGATTTTCAACGCAGATCATTTGGCCCTGACCACGTTGGGCCCGGTGTCGCCATCGGAACTACCCGAGGACCCTTCTACAATTCTGTAAGCCCGTTTGCCCGCCTGCCCTGAGCGAACGAGGTGAGTCGAAGGGTTTGCCGGTTGGCCCGTTTGCCCGTCTGCCCGTGAGCCCGTTTGCCCGTTGGCCGGTTGGCCCGAAAGAATCCTAAAGGGATCGTATCCAACATATTCATTATTTCAATAATAGAGCGGTTAAAGAAGTTCTTCTTTAACCGTTTTTTTTATCGATATCCTCTATGCCTATCCATTGGATTGTATTCGAATTCATCCCTAATACAGCCGTTATACAGCACGTCAAAATTCTGGTCCGATTCCATGCGCTTGAACGTTATCCGTAATTGGGCGGGTGCAGTGCCCCGCCCTACGGAACAAAACTCAAGCGCAAAGTAGGGCCGGGCACCGCACCGGCCTTGTGGCATTGAAACGGAATATACCTTTGGCAACTGCTCTTTCATTCTCAAAGCAGCGCCAATGGGAATTATTTGGTATACTATGTGAGCAATTTTTCAGATGCCAGCAGAAGAATCATGAAGAGTAACGCCATGATCAAAACAAGATTTATTCCAGCCATATCTTTTTTTTTGTTAATAATCTCGCCGCTTGGGTTAGCTGCCCAGGCTATCACCACACACAACACCTCAGAGTATCTCGGAGACGGCAATTGGAAGTGGACGGTTTTCATCCAAGCGTCCCAGGCGGCCTTGAATCAAATAGAACATGTTGAATATACACTCGATCCAGCTTTCTCGGACCCTGTCCGGAGGGTAGATATTTTAGGAGATCCACGGTTCCCATTTGCCTTGACAAACATCGGGCGAAAGGCATCGGTGGTCGCGGTAAAAATCATCTTCAGGGATACCGAAAAAGAACCGCGTTACTTGAATCACACAGTAAACCTTGAATCATTCCCAGTTAAAATTCCTCTTTCGATTAAAGCAGAAAATGTGGCTGAATCGCTCGGTAAGGATCGGTGGAAATGGACGGTGTTCATTCTGGGGCCCACAGAAGCGCTTGATCAGATCCGGTGTGTGGAATATACCCTTCATCCCACCTTTCCAGAAACCGTGCATGAGGTCTGTCAATTCGGAATCGAAGATCAGCCGTTCGCTTTAACGGCAATCGGATGGGGAACATTTACGATTCGAATACGTGTTTTTCTGGAAAATGGCCAGATTCAGAAGCTAACGCATCATCTCAAGTTTTGACACCATTCATTCATCAATCGCCCAGCCCGTTGATCGGTTTGCCGGTGGTACACGTCATTTATCGTCCCATCCGACATCGGACATCAGACATCTGATATTCGACACTTGACACCTGCTTGTGGGGTCGGCTTGTCCCGTCGTAGCTCGAAGAGCGAAGTTGGAAGCCCGAAGGGCGAAGCCCCAACACCTGCCTGCCCGCCGTAGCTTCAATTAGCGTAGGCGGGACACCCGACACCTGCATACAGCATCCAGCATCGAAAGCTTCTTCGTGGTGCCCTTCACTAGAGCAACTGGTGCCGAATAGGTCTTTGGAAATCCTCCTTGAATTGACGGGCCCAATGCTGTATTTTGTGGGCTCAATCAATGAGCGACACAACACCTTGCATACAGATCCGACGCCTCAATCCTGAACAGGATGCGGACATCCCCCTGCCCGAGTACATGACCCCCCATTCGGCCGGTATGGATGTCCGCGCCGCCGTGGATGAAGACGTGCTTCTGGCTCCGGGTGAAATCCGACTGATTCCAACGGGCCTGGCCATGGCCATTCCAAATGGTTTCGAGGTTCAGGTCAGGCCGCGGAGCGGGCTGGCCTTCCGCCATGGAATCGGTTTGATCAACTCGCCCGGGACTATCGATGCGGACTATCGTGGTGAAGTCCGCATTCCGGTCATCAACCTCGGCCAACAACCCTACACCATCCACCGCGGCGACCGGATCGCCCAGTTGATTGTCAGCCGCGTCTTTCAGGGCCGGTTTGAAGTGGTGGAAATGCTTGACGAAACCGCCCGAAACACCGGAGGATTCGGACATACAGGAAAATAGGTCGATTTTCACCGCAAAGACGCTGGGGACGCAGAGGAGGGATTTTTTTATCAGAATCCCTGAGAGGGGGATTCTGATTAAAGGCCGCCTCCATAAATGTTGAGTAGGGCCTGTACAGTGACCGGCCCTACATTCCAAGTTCGGCTGTTCCTGAGTAGGGCGGGGCACTGTACCCGCCGAATTAGAAATTTCAGATGGAATCATTCAGCTCGGCTACGATCAGGCTGCCAGCAAAAAAAATACTCACCCATTTTTTTTAAAGGGCCCAATCAATACTATAGGGTGACATATGCCGGAACCAGACCAACAAACCCTTCCTGATCAAACAGACAGCGATATCCAGCTCTGCCTGCTGGCCAGCGGAAGCCGGGGCAATGCCCTTTATCTGAGCGACGGCGACACCAACCTGCTGGTGGACGCCGGCTTGTCCGGAAAGGAAATCGAGCGGCGGATGGCTCTGCGGGATCTGCGGCCCCAGGACCTGGACGCCATTGTCGTATCCCATGAGCATTCGGACCACATCCAGGGTGTGGGCGTTTTGGCACGCCGCTTCCATCTGCCAATATTCATGTCACCGGGAACCTTTGAGGCTGCTCATGGACAGCTCGGAAAAATCGCTAAGATGGAAGCCTTTGGATGCGGAGAATCTTTTCCTATCGGCCGATGGACCATACGGCCATTTGCCACATCCCATGATGCCCAGGATTCCGCCGGATTTACCTTTCAGCAAAACGGTCTGAAAATCGGTCTGGCCACCGATCTCGGTGCGGCCACCGCCCTGGTCCGGGAACATTTGAAAGAATGCCAGGTCTTGATATTGGAGGCCAATCACGACCTGGAGATGCTCGAAACCGGACCCTATCCATGGCATCTCAAACAACGGATCAAGAGCCGCCTCGGCCATCTATCCAATGTCGCCTCCCGGGATCTTATTGAAGAGCTGCTCCATGAGCGGCTCGAACAGATCATTCTGGCCCACCTCAGCCAAACCAACAACACCCCTGAAAAAGCGCTCGATATCGTCGCGCCGGTCCTGAACAACCACCGCGCCCGCCTCTCTGTGGCCGTCCAGGATACCCCGACCCGGATCTTCCATCTATAGACAACCTAGCGGGATTCAAGTCTCGCAGGCAAACGCTAAGAATATCACCACGAAGTGTACGAAGACTGATTATTCAACATCTTTTCCTTTCGCATTCCTTCTTAACTTTTGTGATCTTCGTTTTATAAACAAACCGGATCATCAAATAACACCATAGATATTCGGTTCTGTGAATATATGCGTGATGGTATAAAGGAAGACCGGCAAACCCTTCGATGCGCTTTGCTTACTCAGGGCAAGCCGGCGAACGGGCTAACGGGCAAACCGGCTAACATTTTGAAAGCAATAAGATTCGTAGTATAATCGTTCGGTATTGTAATTCCGGAATAATTTTCTGATATCTAAATTTTACCAAAACCACGCCAGCGGTCTAATTTTAAATTATATCAAAGATAATTGAATATCATGAAATGCGGTAAATGTTCTGCTGAGATTGTTGAAGGAGCTAAATATTGTACTTTATGTCTGAAAGGTAGAGCTGAATTCGAGGCAGTCTGCCCATATTGTGGTTTTGTGATGTCGCCTGGAAAGGCTAAAATAAAAAGTACATTAGGCGGAATATTACTGGCTGGTCTTAGCCATCAGCATCTTTTTTTTAAAGGACAGGATCAGCGTGAAAGTTTAATTATGAGAACCAGATCTGAGAAGGAAGCCTTTTTATGTGAGAATTGTGAAGGGATCTTTATTCCATCCATAACTATTAAGACATAAAGGTATAACAAATCGCTGCAGCAGACGTGCCTAACTGTCACGCGCCTTGCGTGAGCAACGCGCCTGCCAGCCTGACGGCACGCGTCTCAACTCTAACGCTATAAACATGACAGAATATATAATTACAATATTCGCTACAATTGTATTCCTAATTGTTTTCACAGTCTACATGACCAATTTCAAAAATAGCGGCCTAAAGGTTGTAGAAGATTGGGCAAAAAAAGAGGGGCATAAAATTACGGGACTATGTACCAATTTAAGGCCAAAATGACCGGATCTGTCAAAGTGGTGGTGTAGGGTCTTCTCCCAGAAAGGAGAAGATACCATGAATA
>Ga0049114_1000047_pt1 | contig 32353 bp, 34 predicted proteins | sample WorMettanBELIZE2_FD_55211 | JGI IMG/M metagenome (GOLD analysis project Ga0049114, IMG submission 55211) | Marine gutless worms symbiont microbial communities from Max Planck institute for Marine Microbiology, Germany - Olavius tantulus BELIZE.2 | ecosystem: Host-associated > Annelida >... | reverse complement strand
CAGGACGCCAACTTCGGAAAACTGCAAACAATGGCTTTAGGGTCCTACATACTCAGACCATTGCGTGAGAATACCCTTAAAATGGTGCATAATCCCGAAAGCGATTAACATCCATGATCAAATCCATCACGAACTTAATAGAAAAGATTCAAAAAGATTTACTGAATAGGAGTCGAGCAGTACTAAGGTTTTATAGTTTCACGCAAAAATAGAAATTCAAGCCATCAATATCGGCCAATGTTACATTTTTTGGTGTTCCTTCATCCCGCCTTTCCTCTGAATCGTTCAATGGCTTCAACGACATAGGGATAAACCACATCCGTTACCTTTTCGTAGCCTTCGGCGGTGGGGTGGATGCCGTCGGGTTGGTTTAGCGACGGCTCAGCGGCCACCCCTTCAAGGAGAAATGGGATCAGTATGGCGTTTTTATCAGCAGCGATAGCTGGATAGAGACCCTCAAAGGCTTCCGTGAACTCGCGGCCCATGTTTTTCACCATCTTCATTCCGGCCAGAACCACCACGACGCCTTGGTTGTTGAAGTAGGCCACAATGGCATCGATGTTTTCCCGGGTGAGCGCCGGATCGATGCCCCTGAGGCCGTCGTTGGCCCCGGTTCCCAGGACAACGATGTCCGGATTCAGGGACATGATCCATTCTATCCGCGACCGGGCCTCGCTGGAGGTTTCCCCGCTGATGCCGGCGTTCACGACCTTGAAGGGATAGCCGTTCTGTCGAAGCCGGTTTTCCAGCAATGCCGGATAGGCCTGCCCCTCGGACAGGCCGTAGCCCGCCGTCAGGCTGTCACCCACGGCGACAATGGTACCCTCGATCGTTTCGCTTGCTGAATCCCGGGGAGGCGCTTGCGGCGCTTCCGCCCGCTCTTCCTCGCCGCATGCGATCAGTATCATAATGCACATCAGCATAAAGATGCGCTGCACGATTGTCTGAAAAGACCGGGTCATCATACCACCTTTTGGGGGAAATAATTTGTTCACGCATTATTGCTGATCATGATCCCTCAAATACGTCACCGGCTTTTTTCGCAATATCTGCCGCGATGCCCAATGTCCCACCCCGGCCACCAGGAGCATGGGCAGGGTCAGCATGACGAGGCTGTCAAAGGCAAAGGGGCGATAGGGGATGTCCAGTATCTGCTGACAGATGATCCATCCCGCGGCCTGGGACATGGCCATGGCGGCCACGGCGCTGATGACGCCCATGAGCGTATGCTCCCAGAGAAACACTTTTACCACGAAGCTGCGGCGGGCCCCGAGTATCTTGAAATAGACGGCCTCCCGGATTCTGGCGGCACGGGTGGCAAAGATGGCGCTGATCAAAATCAACAAACCCGCAGCGATGCTGAAGAAGGCAAAAAAACGGATGATGCCCGATAGTTTTTGCATGACGTTGGAAAACGTCTGGGCCGTCTCGGTGATGTCGATGACGCTGATATTGGGGAATCGGGCGACCACCTTGTTTTGAAGCGGTGCAATCTCCGCCTTGTCTACGCGAACGGCTGCGAAAAGCGTTTGAGGTGCCTTTTCCAGGACCTTGTCCGGAAATACGAAATAGAAAAACGGAGATATGGATTCCCGTTCCCGCGCACGGATACTGGAAATGCGTGCCGTTAATGGCACCCCCTGAATGTTGAATGCGATGGTGTCGCCGACCCCCATTTTCCGGATGTCCACCACCGTATCGAGTACCGACACCTGAGGCCCTTCCCAGTCTTCCCTGAACAGGCTGTCGCCATGGGTAAGCCGCTCGTCCTCCAAAAGATTATGGCGGTAAGTCAGGTTGAACTCTCTGGCCAAGTTGTCGCCTTTTCTACGGCGCTCGGTCTGTCGATCCACCTGGACACCGTTGACGGCCCGGATGCGGGCGCGGATGATGGGATAAATGTTGGGCGTGTCCACCATTTTTTTAAATGCGTCCACCTGGTCTTTCTGAATGTCGATGAAAAACATGTTCGGCGCTTCGGCGGGAAACGATTGCACATAGGTGGCATCGAGGTTGGCCTCGACCAGATAGACTATGAACAGAACGGCCAATGATGCCGTCAGGGTGATGAGAATGGCGCGCGTGGCGTTGCCGGGACGATATAGCCCCCGAATCGCCTGCCGGGCGGCCAGCCGCCGCGGCTGCCATTTGGCCAGTATCCACAGTACCAGAAGCATCAGCAGGGCGGTGATCAGGATAAACGCCACGATGCCGGCAATGAAGTAAACGCCCAGACGGGTGTCGCCGAGCTGTATCAGCAACAACACGACGAACACGGCGGATATGGATGCCAGGCTGGCATAGTAAGGAAACCCCTTGCCCGGCGGTGGTGGTTCCTTTCTGAAAATCGCCGTGGGTCGTACCGCCTTCAGCCGGTAAACGGGGAGGTAGGCAAACAGGGTCACCACCACCAATCCCAGGGCGAGGCTTTCGAAGACAGCCATCCAGGAAATGGTTACCTGCATGCCTTCCGGAAGAAGTCCCCTGAACAGGGCGGGGAGTGCACGCTGAACCAGGCTGCCCAGTACCAACCCCAGCATCGTGCCGGCCATCCCCAGCAATGACACCATGGCAACGTAGTGCCGTATGATGAATCCACTACTGGCACCAACGGTTTTGACGATGGCCATGGTATACGTTTTGGCTTTCAGCAATGCCGTCAGCGAACTTTGAATGCCGATTCCGGCCAGCAGCAGCGTAAAAACGCCCACCAGGTTGAGGAAGAAAAGAAGATTGTCGAAAAACCGCTTCATCCGGGAATTGGCCGATCGAAACGTCTCGACCCGCTCCTGGTCCGGTGCGGCGACGCGGCGCAAATCCGCAGCGACGCGTTCCGGTTCAATCTTGCCGGAGATCTTGAGCAGCCATTTGTGTCGAATCCGGCTGCCCTTGGTGACCAGATCCAGCGCCTCCAGGTCAGACGGATGGATGAAAACTCTGGGGCCGAATGCAAAAAAACTCACCGGACGATCGGGCTCGGCGTTGACGACGTCGGCAATGGTCAAATGCGCACTGCCGACTTTGATGCGGTCTCCCGGAGACAGGCCCAGCCTGTCCAGCAAAATCGAATCCACCAGTGCAGCTCCTGATCCATATACATCTTCAAAATTTTTCCCGGATGCCAAGGCCATCCGGCCGTAAAACGGATACCCTTTCCCCGCCACCTTGATCATGGAAAGCACCGACCGGTCTTCGTCCGGATTGCGGGCGATGGCATAAAACTCGTAGATTCGTGCCGCGTCGACAACACCGGCAGTCCGCAGATCGTCGATGGCCTTCAGCATCGCGCCCGAGAACGGGTAGTTGGAGCGCACGATCACGTCGCCCGCATTGAGCTGCCGCGCATCTCTCATAAGTGATTGGTTGACACTGGCCGAAAACCCGTTCAAGGCGATCAGGGACACCATGGATAGGGTGACGCAGAGAACGAACACACCGGCCTGTTTGCCGGATCTGCGGATTTGTCTGATCAAAAAGGTGCGATGAAACATGGGTTAATTATCCGAAACGCGGCCGTCGCTCAGGGTCACCACACGGTCCGCGCGGGCCGCAACTTGGGGGCTGTGGGTCACCAGAACCAGCGTAAGGCCGGAGTCCGTTCGCGCACCCAGCAGCAGATCAAGGATGGCCCTGCCATTTTCAGTATCGAGATTACCGGTGGGTTCGTCTGCAAACAAGATTTTGGGGCGATTCACTAGCGCCCTGCAGATGGCAACCCGCTGCTTTTCTCCGCCGGATAACTGGTGAGGGAAATTGCGTTTGCGATGGGCGATGCCGACCCGTTCCATGAGGGCGACGGCGCGATCCGCAGCGTCCGGATGCCCGGCCAGTTCGGCCGGGAACATGATGTTTTCCTGGGCGGTGAGGGACGGCGCCAGATGGAAGCTTTGAAACACGTAGCCGATGTCATGGTTTCTGAGCGCGGCAAGTTCGTCTTCGCTAAGATCCGTGATGTCGGTGTCGCCGATCAACACCCGTCCTTCGGTCGGTCGGTCCAAGCCTGACAATAGCGTCAACAGCGTCGTTTTTCCGCTGCCGCTGCTGCCACTGATCACCAGAAACTCGCCGGGGTGGACGGCCATGGAAATGCCTTTCAGGACAGGTACCGCACTCCCGTTGAGCATAAACGTTTTGATTATATTTTCAGCTTGTAACATCTCGATGATCCTTTTGGGGACGGGCTATTCAGGTTTGGTGTCAAACATAAGGCGTCGGGTGAAGCGGGTCAATAAACAGTCCGGGTGAGTCAGGGGCATCGTTTGAAGGCCGAAAGGGGCGCCGTTTTACAGGAGGTTAAATGAACTGTTGACATCCGAGCCATGGCATCATAGCTATGCATAATAAATTATTATATTTTTCCGTTCTTCCCTCAAAAGCTTAACAATTGTTTTTTCTTGTTCTAAGTCCGGAGCATCACCAGCTCTGCATTGGTTTTTAAACGATTTCGCTTCTTTAAAACGTTGACCTCTGGATGCCGGCCTTCGCCGGCATGACGGAGGGAACACCCCGACCATTCATTTGATTAGGCTATGAAATTTAAAAAGGTTACCTACCATATCCAGATTGCCGACATGCTCCGGGACATGATCATGACCGGCAAACTCCAGGAAGGTGACAAGGTCAATGAAACGGAATTGTGCAACACCTTGGGAATCAGTAAGACACCCCTTCGGGAAGCGCTCCGGGTATTGAGCGTCGAAGGCCTGATCCGGCTGGTTCCCCATCGGGGCGCTTTTGTGACCAAACCGACATTCGAAGAAATTGCCGAAATGTTCGATGTCATGAGCCTGCTGGAAAGTTTCTGTGCCCGTTCCGCAAGTCAAAAAATGACCCCACGGGATTTGGCCCGCCTTGAAAAGCTTCATGCCAAACTCGAGGAGAATTTCGAGCGACAGGATCAGGAGGAGTACATTCGAATTAACAATCAATATCATGCCCTGGTGCAGAAAATTGCCGGCAATCGTACCCTTAATCAAATCGTTGATGGCCTTCGTAAAAAGATATTGCTCTACCGTTTCCAATCCTTAAATCTGCCGGGCCGATTTGAGGCCTCTATCCGGGAACATCGTGAGTTGCTGGAGGCTTTCCGCAATCGGCAGCATCGCAAAGCCGAATCCCTGATGCGGCAGCATTTGGATAACCAGGCACAAGCCCTGGAACGTCTGGTCGAGCAGTCAAAAGCGAAAACGTGATTCACCGCTTTTAGCCAAAGCCAAACCTTCAACCAACAAAGGGGGGGGCCATGAAGGCAAAACGGATTGTCATATTGTCGATTTTAAGCGTGTTTGTCGCTGCGCTGGTGTTGTCACCCGGCATTACCATGGCGCGGTCATTGACGTTGAAAGTCTCACATCAATTCGCCGCAGGTGATGTCCGCGACAAGATGGCGCGGGTGTTCGGTGATAAAATAACCGAGATGACCAACGGGGAAATCAAATTCCGCTACTATCCCGCCAAATCCTTATACAAACCGAAAGAGCAGTGGGATGCCTTGCGGAAGGGGGCGCTCGACCTGTCGGTATTCCCCCTGGACTATGCGTCCGGAAAGGTTCCCCAACTGTCCATTACCCTGATGCCCTGCGGTGTGACCAGCGTTGCCCAAGGCATGACATGGCGTTTTAAACCCATCGGTAAAAAAGTCGAGCAAATGATGCTCGATAACGGTGTCAGGAACCTGGTGTGGGCATGGTTCGATGGTGGGGTGGGGAGTAAAGTTCGTCAAATCAAGTTGCCCGCAGATGTAAAAGGCACCAAGCTGCGCGCCGCCGGGAAGAAATTTGAATTCATGCTTCGCGAGGCTGGAGCCTCCATCACGAGTATGCCCTCATCAGAAACCTACCATGCCCTGTCTACCGGTGTGCTCGACACCATGCTGACATCTTCGGCATCTTTTGTTTCCTATCGTCTTTATGAGGTGTTGAGTTATATCAATGCGCCGCGTGATTATTCGATCTGGTACATGGCCGAGAATCTGATTGTTTCCGAAAAAACATGGAAGCGCCTCACGCCGTCACAGCAGAAAGCCTTCATGGAAGTGGCCGAGTGGATGAATGCCAACTGGGTCGAGCCAAACTTCAAAACCCTGGTCGACAACCTGATTGCCGCATACACCAAAGCCGGCGTAAAGATCCATTACATGTCTCGCGAAGAATTCGACCAGTGGCTGGCCTTTGCCCAGAAGACCGCTTGGAAAGAGTTTGCCCAAACCGTAGACGGGGGCCAGGAACTGCTGGATCTGGCGCTGGAGGCAATGAAATAGCGTTATGCGCCAACACCCAACTGACGCCATCAGAATAAACACGTGGGCATAGTGAAATCACCCGGGCCTTGCCGCCATGACAAGGCCCGGGATTTTCAGCGTTTTGATATCACGCCATCTTAACGGGCGCTTTGCATGGACCTCTCTGTCTGATGCAATGCCCGGGTTCGAACGGTTGGAGATTATGAAAAAACTATTTCAACTATTTGTTCACATCGTGGACGGATTGACCTACCTCACCGGATGGTTGGCCGCATTATGTCTGGTCGCGGCCGCCTTTATCGTCACTGAAGCCGTCGTGGTCCGAAAGCTGCTGGGTATTTCCACGATATGGCAAATCGAAGCATCGGTGTTTCTGCTGATCTTCACGGTGTTTGTGGGCGCGCCCTTTGTCCAGAAGAATGAACATCACCTCAACGTGGACCTGGTGATTATCCACCTGTCCCCCCGCACCCGGGAAATCACCCTGATCGTTGTGTCGATCATTTCCTGCATCCTGGCCGCTATTCTGGCCTGGTATGCCTGGCCCATGTGGTGGGAAGCGGTTGTCAATAATGAACACTCCGAATCCCTGTGGGGCCCCCCGTTGTGGATCCCGCTCCTTTTTTTGCCACTGGGAATGACCCTGCTGTTTCTCCAATACATTGTCTATATCGGGCGTAAAATCGAGCGTCTTCGAAAAGGCGAAATAGAGGATGAGGTTGTCCCCTCGGAGCTATCGGATGTGAAAATCGGGCAGGAAGCAACCCCGACGGAATGACCCTCGACGGTCTGAAATGAAAGGCAGCGTATGAACGAATACGTTATCGCCATCCTCCTGTTCGGAAGTGCATTCGGATTGCTCATATCAGGCATTCCTATCTGGGCCGGGTTGGCTGGAATCTCGATCATCTTCATTCTGATTTTTTCTCCACATCTGCTGACCACTGTTCCCTATGTGCTCCACGGCAGCATGGACAGTTTTGCCCTGCTGGCCATTCCGCTCTTTATCCTACTGAGTGCCCCGATAGCCGCATCCCATGCCAGCAAGGACCTTTACGAGACCTTGCACAAGTGGCTCCACAAGATCCCCGGAGGGCTTGGCATTGCCAACATGGTGGGGTGCGGCATTTTCGCCGCCCTGTGCGGATCGAGCCCGGCAACCGCTGCCGCCATCGGCGGGATCGGTATTCCGGAGATGCGGCGGCGGGGGTACTCGCCGGCACTGGCCACGGGGCTGATCGCCCATGCCGGGACGTTTGGCATTTTAATACCACCGAGTGTCACCATGATTCTATACGGGGTAGCCACTGAGACATCCATCGGTAAATGTTTTATTGCCGGAGTGATCCCTGGCATATTGCTCGTCGTGTTGAGTTGTGCATGGCTGGGTATCGTATTCTTCTACCGGAAATTCGTTCCGGCTCGGCCGGGGTCGACCTACTTTCTGGAAACAGAAGAGGTCCATGAATCGTTCGCCTGGGCCGATAGATTTCTCTCGCTTTTTAAAGTACTTCCCTTTGTGCTGATTATTATCGGCATCATGGGATCTCTCTACGGTGGGTGGGCCACACCGAGCGAAGCAGGGGGGTTGGGAGCGGTTCTGTCGCTGTTCTTTGTGATGACTATTTACAGGATTTACCAACCCAGCCGCCTTTGGCCCATTTTTATCAAAGCGCTGAACGAAAGCAGTATGATCCTGATGATCATGGCCGCCGCACTCTTGTTTGCCTGGGTTTCGTCAGATCTTTACGCCACACAGGCGCTCGGTGAGCTAATCTTAAAACTGCCTCTGGGCAAGTGGGGCATCATTGTGGTGATTAACATCCTGCTGTTGATTCTGGGCTGTTTTATTCCACCCGCGGCAGTGATCTTAATGGTGGCCCCCTGTTACTGCCGATCATTCGGGGGCTTGGATTCGATCCTATCTGGTTTGCCGTGGTCATGACCGTCAATCTGGAAATCGGTCTGGTCACCCCGCCAGTGGGGTTGAACCTTTATGTGGTAAAAAATATCGCCCCGGATGTACCCATGTCCAAAGTATTGCTGGGAGTGGTTCCATTCGTGTTCATTGATCTTCTGGTCATTGTCTCGTTGTGCATCTGGCCGGAACTGGCGACATGGCTGCCAAATCGGATGATCGGTTGATTCGGACCCAGCATGAAATCTTTTCAGGGAAAGAGCGGAGTACACCATGATGGCTGAAACCATTAACGCCTGGCTCGAGGCGGTGGCCACGGAACATGGCCCAAAGACGGCGATCACGTTTCTGCGAAACGGCCGGGCAGAAACTAAAATGACCTATGCGGAGCTCCAGCGGGATGTGAACCAGTTTGCCCACACCCTTCTGGAACTTGGAGTACAAAAAGGCGATCGGGTCATCCTGTTTATGCCCAAATCGCTGATTACCGTCGTGGCCCATTTTGCTCTCCACTGCATTGGCGCCATGGCTGTGCCATTGAACCCCGGCTTCAAGAAAAGTGAGCTGGAATATCTCCTTGGGGATGCCGATGCTGGTTTGATTATCGCTGAGCCGGAGGCATCGTCACTACTCCGTGAGATCGATCCCGGCGTCAACCTATTGGAGATCGAAAGTGGTCGACCCTACCAGTATATTAACTTCTTCCGATCGGCAGCAGACGCCGCACCGGGCATCGCGATCACTCCGGATGATCCGGGGCTGATCGTTTACACGTCGGGAACCACCGGCAACCCAAAAGGCACGATTCTGACCCATGCGAACCTGGTTCATGACGCCCGCAACGTTATCCATATATGGGAGTTTACTGAAAATGATGTCCTGTGCCACGCTCTGCCCCTGTTTCATGTCCATGGGCTGTGTTTTGCCATGCACACCGCACTTCTCAGCGGCGCCCATGTGCGCATGCTCGATCAATTCAATCCGGGAACCGTGATTGCCGAGCTTTCCCGCTCCACTGGGGACGCCGTCTGTACCGTGTTTATGGCAGTTCCAGCCATGTATACAAAACTCATGGACGTTATCGGCGGCGAGAAACTGGATTTCAGTCACATGCGGCTGTTTACGTCCGGATCGGCACCATTGCTGGTAAAAGAATTCAAACGGATTGCCCATGTGTTCGGACGGGAACCGGTGGAGCGTGAAGGCATGACCGAAACGGGAATGAATTTTTCCAATCCATTGACCGGCCGGCGCATTCCCGGCTCCATTGGATTGCCCCTCCCGGGAGTGCGGGTGCGGGTTGTCGACCCGGAGACATTCGCTGATCTCGAATCCGGAGAAGTCGGTGAACTTTGGCTCAAAAGTGCGGCCATCACGCCGGGATACTGGGGAAAACCTGAAGAAACCGCCGAGACATTCAAGGATGGCTGGTTTCGTACCGGGGATCTGGGGAAAATCGATGAGGCGGGCTACTATTACCTCACCGATCGAATCAAACACATCATTATCTCCGGTGGCGAGAATGTATCGGCCAAGGAGGTGGAAACGATCATCAACCAGATTGACGGCATCGATGAATCCGTTGTAGTGGGAAAGCCCGATGAGAAATGGGGTGAGAAGGTTGTGGCTGCTGTCACGCTAAAGTCGGGTTCCGATATGACCGAGGCCGACATCAAGGCCCACTGCAAAAAGCATCTGCACGACTGGAAATGTCCGAAAGAAATTATGTTTCTCGACGATATTCCCCGAAACACCATGGGCAAGGTACTCAAGGAGGAAGTGAAGAAGATTTTTTTGTCTGAAAATATATCATGACACAGCGCGGAACGCGCCCTGCGGTTTCATGACATCCCCACGTTATCCGTCCTCCATCCAGAACACAATTTCATTTCTCCCCCTGAAAATGGAAAATCCAGAGATCTCAGTCATAAACAGCTTTATGATGGTGCCGGCTGCCTTTTTGACGTTGCCGGAGTCTTTCGGTCATATTACCAATAAAAAACCTCGCCGATGCGTCTCGAAACCCTGGAAGTTACGGCAAACCCAGATATCGTTCCGGATTCGTTTCGGCGATCTGCCAGAAAAGCGCCTCCCCCAGCTCCGCCCGCAAATAGATGGAAAGGCGTCTCTCTTGCAATTTTTCGATTTCAACCATGTAGAAATCCGATCCGAACAAGACCCGTGAACGGAGACGCTTATTTGCAAGAAGGACTTTCAACACTTTGACGTTTTCTTCGAAGCGAAAGATCGTATAAGAAATATCGGCATAGAGATTCGGGTATTTGTCGGATTTGATCATATCCATAATTTTAGAAACCCAGCTTTTATTCTCCGCATCCGTTGTTTCCAACCACGGGTTTTGCAGGTAGGCATCCCATTCCTCATCCCCGCCAAAGTGCGCCAGGCAAATCCGCAGATCCGGAAAATCGGTTAACACCCGTTTGTAATTGTCCGGATCTGTATAGAAATGTGCTGTCCACCGCGAGATATCTCGGTTTCTGGCTCCTCCACGTGAACAATGTGCCATGATCGGCAGATTGTTCTTTTGGGCATATTCATAGACATCGTACAGGACGATGTTATCGGGACGGTAACCCAGGGGGGGATAGATTTTAATTCCTTTAAAGCCCTTATTTTCAACGAGGTCTTTCAGCATTCCCAACACATTTGCTCGCCTGGGATCTACGGCAACAAATGGAATAACCTGTTCGGGATACGCGTCCCGCAGGGACGTCAATTTGTCATGCTGTTGATATATGTCTTTCTCTATGACCCCGGCGCCCATGAACTCAAAGTCCATAGGCAGAATCACAAACCGGGTATCCGAAGGATAGTACCCTCGGACCTGATCGAATATTTCTTTCTGTTTCCTGCCGAAGGATGTCCTCAGGATATTGGCGTAGCGGTCGAACTGATCTCTATCTTTGAACGGTTGTATATTTCTGAGGATAATGAAAATGATTTCCCGTATCCTGGGGTATTGCATCAAAGGGACCAGCTTCAAGGGAAGGTAATCGCTGGGTACATGATCCGCAGTGAATGTATGGATGTGACAATTGTAAATCCGCATAAGGGCTCCATTATGGAACTATGAATATCATGATGACTCACGAATAACTTACGATAGGACAGAAACCGCCTTCATGAAAGCCTTCCAATAGAGATAGACTTTATATTTAAAGATCTGAATTCAACCCGGTGGCTGATGTAATCTATCCAACTACACCCGGATCAGTTCGGCAGTATCATACTCCCTGTCCGAAAGACGAACGAGTTTGGCCTCGTGGTCGCGGCGTTTCAGCAATCCGCTGAGGCCTCTGCCTTCCCACAACCGCTTCATCGACCGGATCTGCACTGCGATGCCTTCGTAATCTCCGGTAGCAACCAGTTCTTTGATAGCGGCCATTTCGGTTCTGCGCGCTCCGGTGAGAGATGTTCCCCGATTGTAAATCAAAGACAACAGCGCGGTTTGAGCATCCGGATGAAGTTTCTCCACGCCGGGATACGTTTTTCGGGTCATCTGAGCGTATCGGGGCCGGGTCGCCTCAAAAAAGACCTCCTGGGCACTTTCGATCGGTACCGTGACGGATCGAACATTTTTTGCAGCCTCCTTTGCTGCCGCGCCTTTCAGGCCGGAGACGGCGATGAGCCGCTCCAGGTCGAGGTCGGACAGCATCTTGACCCAATCTTTTCGAATCTGATTTTCACTATTGTAGCCCAGATCGTATCCGATACCGATGGTGACGCCGGATCGGCCTCCGGGCCAGACCGGATGGGAAAGCGCCCGGCGATAATAGGCCTCGGATCCGATTTCGTGATTGACGAGTTGCTTCAATCCTTTTCGGCTTACGGTGAGGGCAAAGTCCTTCTGCACATCAGCCTTTGTGGCTTCGTCAAACAGGGCCTCCTCAATTGCCGTCAGTGTCGCCGGCCCGATCACACCATCGGGCTTTACACCGAGGTGTCGCTGGATGCGTTGGATACGGTGTTTTATGGGTCCTTTTGTCATCCCAACCTCCTTTTTACCGCTTCTGAATAGAAAAGAATCAAGCGTGTGTTAACGAAAGAGGAACGAGCACGCGATGATTGCAAAGACGACCCCTGCCAGGTCGGCGGTCAGGCCTGCAGCCAGTGCATGGCGAACCCGACGGACCTGAACAGCGCCAAAGTAGACGGCCATGACGTAAAAGGTGGTCTCGGTGGAACCCTGGAGGGTGGATACCAGCATACCGGTATAGCTGTCCGGACCGATGGCGGGGTCATTTATGATGGATGCCAGGATGCCATAGGCCCCGGACCCGGACAACGGGCGCATCAGGGCCATGGGAAGCGCTTCTGCCGGAAGCCCGAAGGCAGAGGTAACCGGTCCTAGAAGGGTCACCATCATCTCCAGTGCCCCACTGGCCCTCAGCATGCCTACGGCAACCAGGATGGCCACAAGGTAGGGGATAATGCGCAAGGCTACCTGGAATCCCTCTTTTGCCCCTTCCACAAACACCTCATAGATACGTACCTTCCGGACGATCCCGAAAACAAGAAATCCAACCATCAGGCCCGGTAGTATCCAGGGGGAGACGATGTGACCATACAATACGGCCAGGGGAATCATAGCGGCAAGAAGGGTCAGCGCCATAATGCTGACCCACAAAGGATATCCTGTATCCGGGACCTGGATGGAACCGAGCTCATCATTTTTCTCTGCCTTTTCTTTCTCTGCCTTTTCGAGATTTGTCGGATCCATCGTGGCGGCCGCCTCACGGATCGGCGCAAGCCGCCTGTATAGTTTTGCCGCGACAATAGCGATGCAGGTCGATCCAATGGTGGCAAACAGGGTGGTAGGTAGAATCGCGGCCGGCGCCGCGGAACCGGCTGCCGCACGAAGAGCAATGACTCCTGTGGGCAGCAGCGTGACGCTGGATGTATTGATGGCCAGAAACAGGACCATGGCATCGGTTGCCGTCCCCCGATGTGGGTTGAGTTTGTCGAGCTCCTGCATGGCCCGGATGCCAAATGGTGTGGCGGCATTGCCCAAACCCAGCGCATTTGCGGACAGGTTCAGCACCATGGCCCCCATGGCCGGATGGTCTGCCGGGACATCCGGAAACAGACGGATCATCAGGGGACGGATGAGTCGGGAGAGAATCTGGAGCATACCGCCGGCTTCGGCCACTTTCATCAATCCCAGAAAAAGGGCCATAACCCCCACAAGCCCGATGGCCAGTTCGACGGCGGATCCGGCCGAATCGACCATGGCTGAGGAGAGGGCTTCCATGGGCGACGGTTCACCGGCAACGTGCACACCGAAGACTTGTCGCCAGCCGGCGAAACCGGCTGCTACCAGCACAAGGATCAGGAAGATGATGTTCATGCTGTGGAGAAAATGTTTTGTTCTGGATGCGTGATGCGTGCCTGCCGTTGGCAGGCTGGATTCTGGATGAGAACAGACTTATTAGATAGCACATCGGTAGATGTGTTTCCATAAAACATGTTGACAGAATGCGCACCCATAGATGCTCGGGGTCGGGATCGCTATCGGTATCGGAATCGAGACAGGACGGTTATCTTCGAAGTCGATACCGATTCCGCACCCGATACCGATTCCGATGACTCAGATACGCTGGCATTTGTGTACCGTCTCTCAGTCGGAACGGATTTTTATTTTAGAAATAACTTCTGGGACACAACACTAGAAATTCAGGACCATTTGGTATACTTACTGCCCGGTCTGAGCTTCAGATATTTGTGGCGGTCTTCAGATTGGATCTTGATGCTTCGGATTTTATCCCCCTGGAGGACAGACAGGGACACCACGAGACCCGCTTTTCCGGTGGCCCAAAGCTTGCGATAAAAATCGGGGAGCCCCTGAACCGGTTTCCCGTCAATGCCGACAATGATATCCCCGGTATTCAATCCGGCTCGGGCAGACGGCCCGTCCTTGGCTGTCCGAATGACGATGACCCGACCATAGGTCTCGTCCAAATGAACACCCAACCAGGGCTGCGGCGGTTCCCGGGATCTTCCCGAATTGATCAGGTCCTCCAGTATGGGCTTTAGAAGATCGATAGGGACATACATGTTGCAGGGCACGGCGCCTATCCCCGGCGCCGTCAATTGGGTATATATGGACCCGACGCCCAGTAGTCGACCTTTGGGAGACACCAGAGCGGCTCCGGCGAAATCGGAATGTGCCGGTGCGGTGATCATAACCGACAAAAGAAGCGGGGAATGTTTTTCCGCTCTGGTCGCCCAATTCGAGGTGTTGCGCCTCCATGATCACGTAGCCAATGGTCAGGACAAGACCTTCGGCGTCGATAATGATGCCGTTGCCTTCACGCTGCGTCCCCAGGGCGTTTGCGGTGCGGGCGTCGGCCGGTTGGGCAATCATCAGAATGAACCCCATCAAAATGATGCTTGCTGTTGTTTTCATGACCGGTCCCAGCATAGAATAGATTGTCTGGTAAATACCTGCGGCCTGCTCCCTTTGGAGTGATGGCCTGGAGAAAACTCTTTTTATAAGGTAAGACCAGGAATGGGTTTTACGAGAGCGATCCTTGGACACCAGGTTTTTATAGTTCTTTTGGACCGATTTAAGTAGGTGTCCGGTTATGGCGGTGTTACCATTGAAACTAAGATTAGCATGAGAGAAGACACAAGAGCATGAAGCGACTGAAACCTCCCGAAATTAGAGGGTTCGGGGGCATTGTTACCGTAAAATTTTTCGATCGAATGCTCGATGCCCAGACACGGCGATTGAGTCGCATGCTCGGACGGGCCATCGCAGAGGCCGGGGGCAGAGTGCGGTTGCTCCTGTCTGTTGCCTCTGCAAGGCCTTCCGGCAGTCCCGAAGCCGTGTTTGACAGCCTTCAATTTCTGAAAATTCATGCCGATCACATCGATCGGATCGCTATTGTGGGTCAGAACCCGAGCCAGCGCACCTACGTTGGTCTTTTCAGTCTGTTCAGCGGTATTGAAATCGAGTACTTTGAAGCCGCTGAAACATCGAACGCCGTCCGATGGCTTCAAGGGGAAATGCCCAAATTGAAGTAGCTGTAATGCCCGAGCGTCGCATGTTGTCCCATTCAGATTGTTTTTAATGTCATTATTCGTCTCGTGGTTTGACGAGAGCCTAATCTGCAAAATCCATCTGCGGCGCTATCTCTTGTCAATGGCGGACTTGCTCCAAGCCAAATTTGTAAATAGGTTCTGTTTACGTCTCAGTCTGATATTCGAATGGATTTCGAAAAGGAGGAGGTTATGTCGGACCAATGGGAAAAGAATCTGGCCTGCGCAACGAATTGCCAATCCTGCGGCAATGAATTAGGAGCCAAAGATCAGCGAATTCTCTCTGTGTATACCCATGAACCGATCTGCATGAGTTGCAAACAGGAGGAGGAGAAAAAAGCGGATTATGCCGATCAGTCCAAAAGCATGATGTCCCAATGTATCAAGGAAACCGGGAAGCCATACGGCGATCCGGCGGGGTATTGTTTTCATCACTTTTGTCCCTACAAATGCTAGGCATTGCGTGAAATTTTTTCACATTAACGCAATGCCGCGGTTAAGGTAGAAACGGCCTGAGATTATATTCGCGTTGCTACAAATTGTGCTCCGTGTTGATCCAGACCCCGACCTGTTCGGCGTCGGGATCGCTGTCGGAATCGAGATAGGATGGTCATCTTCATAGTCGATACCCATACCGAACCCGATCGCGATTCCGATAACACCATTGCTTCCATATACAACCATGATCGACCCATCGGAACGGAATCCCGGCAGTTATCGAATACGCATATGGTTCCGGATGTCTAAACGGGCAGGGGATCGGTCTGCTGATGAACACCTACCTTCAAATCGTCCCGGCGGATGATCACCGTATCGAGGTGCATGGGCTGAAAATCTTTGCCTCGGTCCCTTTCCGGAATTGCCGCATCCAATCCACAGAATTCTGATGACAAGGCAACGGTGGTGCCGTTGCCGCCGACGACTCCGGGCCGCAGCTTCTTGCGGTCCTGGACCATGAAAAGTGTGTTGTCCGGAAGACAACCGATAACGCAGTTGGGGCCGTCGATGATCAGGTTCCGGCAACCATATTTGAGTTGCCGCAGCAAGGGGGCGTTTGCATGATCCTGAATGGTGCCATCGGCCAGCGGTGTGATGACGTGTTTGAAGGCTTCGATGCCCAGGTTGAGGGTGGACATGGTGTAGTGAAGAATATGCGTGAACACCTCCGAATCGGACATATAACCGTCATATCCGGGAAACCCCCGGGACATGAGGAAATCCCGATTCGGGAGAAAGGCCGTGTTCTCGCCATTGGTCATTGTTGAAAATCCCTGGAGAAAAAAGGGATGACAGGCGTACAGGTCAATCTCGTGGTTGGTGTTTTGACGGCCCTGGGCCAGGATAATCCGTGCTTTCAACCCATTGTTTTCCAATCCCAGGTAACGTGCTACCTCGAGGGGATCTCCGATCTCCTTGATCATTACGGTGTCCGGCCAGAATGAAAAAACGAACATGTCCCTGTTGTCGTCTCCCATCTGTTTGAGTTGCAGCCGGGTCATCATCAATTGGGTCTCAATGTCGCTATTGGAAAAATCTTCCCACTCTTCGGGCCAATCGTATGCGCGCACCAGATAGATGTCCCGCTTGGGAATACCCGGGGGCGGTGTCTTTGGCAGGTGAAACGTGACTTTGTATTTGGTGGTGAATCCCTTGTCCATCATGAACCGGTCCAGCCGTTTCAGGCCGGACGAGGTGAATATCCCGGACAGAATGGGAGCACCTTTGATGGGCTCGAATGGACCCCCGAGATCTCGAAGCAATAGACCCACACCGGATCCGTCGTAACCTTCACGCATGGCCGCCAGCCCGTCCAGAGCCAGCTTGGGAGACACATAATCCGCACTCGTCAGCGCCATTAATCTGCACATGGTATCTTCTCCGAACCGGGATCAGCCCGAATATGCCATAGCGCGCACCTGCTATGCCAAATACGGTCGAGTCTTTTCCGAAAGAAACGTTATCCTGAATGTAAATTCGACATCAATATTAGTATAACTAAATGTCAAGGAGTTTGTGTGAGATTGTTTTAGTGTAAATTAAGGATCTGGTTGAAAAGACCTCCCATATTCGTTACATGTAAATGGTGGAAAAAATCGGCCCGCAAATATACGACCAGTACATTAAAGCGCTGATGGACATCAGCCGGGCGATCACCTCCGACCTCTTTCTGGAAGATCTCCTCAAGCTCATTGTCATGGTCACGGCACAGGTCACCGGGGTGGAAATCTGTTCCCTCTGGCTGATTGATGAGGGTGAGGATCCCCCCAAGATCCGGCTTAAGGCCACCCAGGCCTTTGCGCCCGAGTACGTCAAGGATCGATCACTCAACCTGAACGAAGGGGTCGTCGGGTACGTGGTGACCCATAAAAAACCCCTGCTCATCAAAGACGTGCTCCGAAATCGGAAGTTCAAGGAAAAAGAAATGGCCCGGCGCCTTGGGTTGGTGTCCATGGCAGGTGTGCCATTGCAGCTCAAGGATGACAAGATTATCGGCGTGTTGAACTGTTTTACCGCCAAACCCCACGATTTTTCGGATACGGAGGTCAACCTGCTGACGGCAGTGGCCAATCAGGCGGCGGTCGCCATTCTGAACACGGAACTTATGGTCAAGACCCGGGTGATCCAGGAAGAGTTGGAGATCCGGAAAATGGTCGAGCGTGCCAAAGAGGTGCTCATGCAGCGTCGCAATATGAAAGGGGACGAGGCCTACCGATGGATCCAGAAGCGGAGCATGGATACCCGCAAACCGATTCGTCAGGTGGCCGAAGCCATCCTGCTGTCAGACGAGATCTACGACAAATGAAACGCTTAACCAGCGTCACGTTAGACACAAAGACCTACCCCTTCCGTCTCGTACAAAGCGCTTTGATCTTGTTCGGCGTGCGCTATCCCATCACATTAGATCAAAAATCCCTTCTCCAACGTGATCCGATTTAGTTTAACTAATAAATAAAACGGTTCACTGCTTGACAGAATGAATTAGTTTTAATAAATGAATCATTCTGTCATTAGTTTTAATAAATAGTCAGGTTTCCGATGGCAATCGCCTCGGAAACGTCTTTCGTACAACGGCGTACGAACCCTTTCGAGACAACGGCGTCTGATCCTGTGCGGGCATCCGGACAGGTCGGCGCTTTTTTGTTTTTCGGCACGGATTATCAACACAGAACAAGGAGAGGGAACATGAGGTTTGGAAAAAACAACGACGTCCTCGGTACGGCCCATCGGGGGAATCCCACGGAGTCCGGATTGTGTACGCTATGCCGGGCGGACTGCACGGGAAAATGCGAAATCTGGCTGTCCAGCCTGGTGGGGCGGAAGCTTCTCTATCCGAGGAGTTATGGCATTGTCACCGCCGGGGCCAACAACACCACCCATGTGGGGGTGTCCTACAACTCGCTCCGGATTCAGGGCTATGCCTACGGCGCCCATGGGTTGAACGGTAGACTGAGCAATGATCCGGATGACTGTATCTTCCCGAACGTGGACCTGGCCGGCGAATTCGGACACACGGTTAAAACCAAGTTTCGCATTCCCCTCATGACCGGCGCCCTCGGTTCCACGTTTGTTGCGGCCAAATACTGGGATTCGTTTGCCGTTGGAGCGGCTCTCTCCGGTATTCCGGTGGTCATCGGAGAAAATGTTGTCGGCGTGGACCGGGAGTCGGAAATCGATCCCTCCCCCGAACGAAAAGGAAAAATCAAGTCGGCACCGGAGCTGGAGCGGCGCATTGAAAGCTACTTACGATATTTTGACGGCTACGGGGGCATTTTCGTTCAGCTCAACGTAGAGGACACCCGGAACGGCGTGGCTGAATTCGTGGCCGACAGATACGGCGACAAATGCATCATCGAGCTAAAGTGGGGCCAGGGGGCCAAAGACATCGGTGGTGAGATCCAGGTCACGAGTCTGGACTATGCCCAGTTTCTGCAGAACAGAGGTTATGTGGTCGATCCGGATCCGAGTCTGCCGGAAGTCCAGCAGGCCTATGAGAACGGTTCCATTAAATCCTTTGCACGCCATAGTCGCCTCGGCGGTACCAATTTGGATACCGTGGAGCAGGTTCGTGAAGATTTCATGAGTTCGGTGGAGTATCTTCGTGGCCTCGGTTTCACCCGGATCAGCCTTAAGACCGGTTCTTATGGCATGGAAGAGCTGGCCATGGCCATCAAGTTTTCGACGGATGCAGGTCTCGACCTGTTGACCATCGACGGTTCAGGCGGCGGCACTGGTATGAGTCCGTGGAACATGATGCAGAGTTGGGGGGTGCCTTCCATCAATCTGCATGCCAAGGCCTATGAATACGCGAGCATTCTTGCAGCCAAAGGGCAGAAGGTCGTTGACATGTCCTTTGCCGGCGGATTTGCTTTGGAAGACAGCATTTTTAAAGGGCTCGCCCTGGGCGCACCGTATACCAAGCTGATCTGCATGGGCCGGGCCCTGATGGTGCCGGGATTTGTCGGCGCGAATATCGAAGGCGCGCTGAATCCGGAGCGACGCGGTGATCTCAACGGCCATTGGCCGGAGCTGCCGAAGACGGTTCAACGTGTCGGCAACAGCGCGAAGGAAATTTTTGCCAATTATTTCGATATCGAAAAGAAGGTCGGCAAAGATGAGATGAAAAACATCCCCTACGGCGCCATTGCGTTGTATACGATGACCGACAAACTCTACTGCGGTATGCAACAGCTTCTGGCCGGTGCTCGAAAATTCAAAGCATCGCAGATTACCCGGGATGACATCTTTGCCGGCAACCGGGAGACCGCGGAAGAGACCGGGATTAAGCATATCTGCGACGCCAATGACGAGAGCGCCAGGAAAATACTCAATCTTTAGTCTGCTCAGTTCTTGTTATTTTGGGTAACCTCAACAGAAAAGGTCCTCGTACCAGTCAATAGAGGGGGTTTTGAATCAGTTCTACTTGATGTTGATCCAGAGGAGACGGCAGGTTTCCGTTCCGATGTTTTTCCACTCGGATGGCAGTTCGGAGGTCAGATAAATGATATCGCCGGCGGTTGCCGTATGTACGGCATTTCTGATCTTAAATTCCAACTTGCCGGATAGCACGTAACCCATCTCCTCGCCCTTGTGGACGAAGAAATGAGACGGGACCTTCTCCTCCGCCTGGATTTCGATGATATACGGTTCGGCTTTGGCGGCAAAATCCGCCGGTGACAGCCGATACCCGGTCAGACTCCCCTTTGGCAGGTCCGAAAAATTCACCCGGGTGCCGCTGCCTGAAAACACCACCTGGTGCTTTGATTCAGGCATGTCCGTGAACAGGGAGCCGACGGGCACATTCAGAATCTGGGCAATTTTGAACAGTGCCGGAAGCGATGGATAGATCGTATTGCTTTCTATCTGGGAAATGGTACTCGGCGTCACGCCGATCAGGCCGGCCAATTCCTTCTGGGACATCCCCTGCCGGGTGCGCAGATCCCTGAGCCGAAAGCCCAGGTCGATCTTTCCCATCCGATGCGATTCGGACTCAAAGGAGACGGTAATCCCGTCATCCCAGTAATTGTTTGGAATATTCAGCGTGTCGGGTTTGCGTTTGTCCGCCTTGAGAATGGTCAGGGCGGATTTACCCCGCTTTATGGAGAGGTCGATGGCAACCTGGGCGATCTGGTTGATGTTGGCCTTGAGCCGATCCGAATGGGCCCCTTTTTCCATGATCCAGTAGGCGATGGTTTCGAGTTCGTTCAACCTGGGGCAGGAGCGGGTATAAAATTTGAGGATCTGTTCTTCGCCCCCCCAGAGGTCCTGCATCCCCGTGAGGGATTCAAATACAAACCGGACGTCGCTTTTCAAGGCTTCATGGACCGTGTAGATGGATTCGGCGACTTTCTCCGGTTTCCACGGCTCCTTGACCATGATAATCTGATGGGGCCACTGGGCGCCGTCTTTTTCGTAAAATTTTGCAAAAACTTCCGAACTGTCCCCCTTCCCGTGGGTAAAGCAATCCAGAATGGTCAGGTGGCGGCTTTCTGCCAGGGGGCCCAATTCTTCGATGATGGTTTTGGGCGAACGATCGAAACTGAAATAGATCAGCGGTTTTTCCTGCTTCTGAGACTCCTGAATGAAGTTGAAGCTGAACACCGAAGCAAGGCTTCCGGCATCGTCGTACCAGACGACATTATCTCCGATGAACAGACCGCCGAGCAATCGATCGAGCTGGCGGACTCCCGATGATACCCGTACTTTGTTCTTAAACATGGCGCTGCTTCTTTAAATGTTAAAGGTGTATCGGCAATATGTGTATTCATAACAGAAGTGCGTTGCTTGGTAAATCGGCCATATCGATGGGTGCCGGCGTATGTTTTCGATGTGGATGGAAACCGCCGCCCGCCGGCAACGGGCTGGAACAATAACCTTTCGGGCCTATAAGCAAATTTAAGGAGGAGGTATTTGACCATTCACCCCTCCCTCGGCAATGGGGATGAATTCAAAGCGAAGGGTACAACAAACTTACTCCTTATTTTGTTCATAGGGCCGTAACTTTTTGAGGGGAGCGTGATATCAGGCCACATCTTTTCCCAGGAGCCAGTAACCCAGGGTGCCGGCGGCACCGAAAAGAAAGGCCACGGTAAAGTTGGTTTCCGGACTGATCATCCACAGGAAGGCGCCCCCGAACGCTGCCACAGATACGATGATATCCCGAATGAGATAATAGAGGCCAAACATACCGGCCTTATGGTCCTCCGGAGCAAGATCCAGGATGAGCGCCTTCCGGGTCGGCTCTCCGAATTCTTTGAGCCCCCTTAGAATAAACGCCGGCACCAGCCATTCAAAGGACTGACAGAACATCAATACCAGCGGGAAAAGGGTGAAAAAACCGAATGTAATGACCACAAACGGTTTTTTCGTGCTCCTGTCGGCCAGGTACGCCACTGGAATGTAGATGAGCAGCGCCGTCACCATTTCAATGGCGGTCAGCAGCCCGAACTGAAATGCCGTTACCGGCTCCCGGATAATTTTCATGCACCAGATGACCACAAAGGCGTAAGGAATCTGCTCACAGAAGCGCACCAGAATATCCGACACCAGCAACCTTTTCAGCGCCGGACTCATCAGGGCGAACAGTTTAAAGGGATTTTTCTCGGCAGTGATTCCATTTTTGCCCCCGACGGCTTCCGATTTCGGCTCCTCAACCATTTTTTGCTGGAGCACCATGGCAATCACCGCGAAGATCAGAGCAATGACAAAAGCGATGCGGACCCCGGTAATCTCACCCCATATTCCAATGCACAGGCCTCCCAGGACCGGACCCAGAGCCATGGGGATGCGACGGACCAGTGAATGCATGCTGACGCCCATGGTGTGTTTGCTTTTCGGGAGAACCTGATGAATCAGGCTCATGGTTGCCGGAAGGGATATAGCGGACCAGGACAGAAAAAAGACCGCACCGATCAATACGGCCTGCCATGTCGGGAACAGAATGACGATCAGAAATCCGAATATGGCGACAAGATTGAAAATGAGCAATGACCGCTTGGTGCCCAATCGATCCGACAGATACCCGCCGGGAAAGGCATAGAGCGCCGACAAGAGGTTGTCCATGCCGTTGAGCAATCCCACCGTGATGGCACCTCCACCCAGGGCCATCAGATAAATGGGGAGAAATCTCTCCGCCATCCGCTCGCCCATTCCGACAAGGATAACCATGGCCAGCAGACCGATGGTGCTGCGCTGCAAGCCCAGAAATCTGAAGATACGATGACGACTGTGGTTTATTTTAGAATGCTCTTCCAATGGATACCCGCCAATTTCTGTCCGCTACTTTGCCGGATCACTCTTTACAGATGGTGGTTCGGGCACCATCCTATAAAAATTGTTTCACGCCCAGGCATCTATATTCTCTAACAGATTTTGCATTGGGAAACACTCCTGTGAATGACCCCGATAATTGCAGAATTCAAAAATCGAGCTGGTTTCTAATTGCTACCGCATGTCTCTTGCTGCTCATGTCTTTTGGTTACCGATCCAGTTTCGGGCTGTTTGTCTATCCGATTACCGACGCCACCGGCTGGGGACGTGAGGTCATTTCCGTGGCCCTGGCTATTCAGAACCTGGTCTGGGGCATTGTGGCCGTTTTTGCCGGAGGCCTGGCGGATCGTTTCGGAAACGTGAAGGTCATCGTTGCCGGAAGCATCCTGTATGCCCTGGGAATGGTACTGATTTCCGGGGGTGACAGTCCATGGCTTCTGAATACTTCGGCCGGTCTGCTGGTGGGTGCCGGCATCGCCGGGACCTCTTTTGGCATCGTTCTTCCGGCCATGGCCCGGGCTGTCTGTGAGGAGAAACGTCAGTGGGCGCTCGGGTTGGGCACTGCGGTCGGATCCATGGGGCAATTCGTCATGGTGCCGGCGGCCCAAATGCTTATCGACGCCTACGGGTGGATGACGGCCCTGAACCTTCTGGCCGGTTCGGCATTGTTGATGGCTCCGCTGGCCATGCCGCTGGCCCCGTTTTCCGGCGGCAGGGAAGGGTCTGTGGCGGCTGCCCCCCAGACGGTCCCCGAGGCGCTCCAGGAAGCCATGGGCCATCGATCCTTTCTGTTACTGGTAACCGGGTTCTTCGTGTGCGGGTTCCATGTCGCGTTTGTCACCGCCCACATGCCGGCTTTTTTAACCGACCATGGCTTTGATCCCAAAATAGGTGCCTGGAGTGTTGCGGTCATCGGCCTTTGCAACGTGGTCGGTGCTTACCTGTCGGGGATCTGGTCCGGTAAACTGCCGAAGCGTTATGTACTGGTATGCATCTACCTGGGGCGAGCCGTGGCCATCAGCGCATTTTTACTGCTGCCGCTCACCCTCCCGTCCATATTCATATTCAGCGGTGCTATGGGTTTTCTCTGGCTCGCCACCGTGCCTCCGACTTCCGGTCTGGTGGCCGTCATGTTCGGCACCCGTTACATGGCGATGCTTTACGGGATCGTGTTCCTGGGACATCAGATCGGCAGCTTCACCGGGGTGTGGCTGGGGGGCTGGTTGTACGACCGCAGCGGCAGCTACGACCTGGTGTGGTGGCTGGGAGCGGCCCTTGGCGTCATGGCAGCGGTGGTCCACTGGCCTATCCGGGAGCAACCGGTCCCCCGACTGGCAGCGGCACATGGTTAGTCGAGGGCATCTCCAGGGTGGCACTCGAAAACTGCTTCCATGAAACGCTCGATTTACTCTCGCACCGGACCCTCGGCGGGGGCATCCGAATTCCGAAACCCATGTCTGAGGGCGAGTTTACCAAACATCTGGGCCAGGCCAACCCCCAGGGAAAACACCGATCCGATATCCAGATTTTGGTCGGCCGTATCGTCGAAAAACAGATTCAGTGACGATGCCATCCCCTCGTCCGGTTTCCAGTAACAGATCATGATGGGAACCCGGGGGAGCGGGCTGAGCACGACAGAAATATCCGATTCAAAGTGGGCGCCCACCTTCTTTCCGCTAAACATGTGGATGATATCATCAAAAAAATCGGTGTATTGGTCCGCGAGTTGTTTCATGGCTTCTTCACAGCGTTGTTTAAATAACGGGTATCGCTCCCTTCCATTGTGAAGCTCCCGAAAGGACACCCAATTTCCCGAAAGCGCCAAACCGTTGCTGTGAAGCACATAGGTTAAAAAAGGAATGGCGACCCAAGGGTTGACGTGGATATCGGCATAGAGCTTCCCCCCGGTATCGACGCGGAAGTCCTTGCCGAGAACTCTGATGGTGAGCTTGTCACCTGAAAACCGGCCTCCGGTCCGTTCGGCAGCTTCGCGCAGATCGATGTCGACAATCTCGCCTTTCAGTTTTTCCAGATACGCTTCCCGCTCTTCGTCGACAATGTTTGGCCGTTTTGCGCCATGCCCGTAATGTGAGATTGTTTCCGGGGTCAGTCTCGGGCATCGATCAATGCCCTTTCTACCCTGGAACACAGCACCGGCAAATGCGAGGCAGGTCGTTTCACCACATTCCCCGCAGTTGGATTTGTCGAGCAGCGCAAAGATTTCCATGGCATGTTTGGGTCTGGCCATCCATTCCTCCCGGGCAAGGCACCTTGTAAGCATTCTGTTAATTACTATACTGATACTGTTTCTTGTCAACGCAATCAAAACTATCATAATCATCCGGGAGGAATATATGCAAAAGCATGTTGCCGTGGTTACTGCTGCGGGCAAAGGCATGGGCGCCGCATGCGCCCGGGAGTTGTCGCAACAGGGGTACGAGCTGGTGTTGATGGCCCGCTCCGAGCAGGTTGAGACTTTGGCCGATGAGCTGGGCGCTGTTGCCGTTAAGGGCGATATTGCCATCGCTGAGGATCTGAAACGCACCATCCGTACGGCTACAGAAAGATTCGGGCGCATCGATGCCGTGGTTATCAGTTCTGGTCATCCGCCGAAAGGTGATCTGCTGAATATCACCGACGATGATTGGCACCAGGGCCTTGATCTGATTCTGCTCAACGTGACCCGGATTGCCCGGCTGGTGGTTCCATTGATGGAAACCCAAGGCGGAGGTGCCATCGTTAACATATCCGCCTTTGGTGCAAAGGAACCGTCTTTGACATTTCCTGTATCCTCGGCCCTGAGAGCCGCGCTGTCTGCCTATACGCGGCTTTTTTCGAATCGTTACGCCCACACCGGCATCCGTATGAACTGTATTTTGCCAGGTTTTATCGATAGCTATCCCGTAGACGCTGCAACCGTAGCGGAAATCCCCATGAAGCGCGCCGGTTCGGTGGCAGAGATTGCCAAAACGGCCGCCTTTCTGATCTCCGAAGATGCCGGATACATCTCCGGTCAGAGTCTATGTGTGGACGGCGGATTGGTCCGGTCGTTTTAGCCGCTGCAAACCATCCCATGCGTGTTGAAAGGTGAATCCGTTTATGAATGTCGTCTATTTATCACCCCATTTTCCACCCCATTACCATCTGTTTTGTCGACAACTGAAAGATGCCGGCGCCAAGGTCCTCGGTCTTGGCGATACACCGGCAGACCAAATGAAAGCGGAAGTTCGCGATGCGCTGACGGAATACTACGCGGTGGAAGACATGCACGATTATGATGCTCTGGTTCGGGCATGTGGATACTTCACCCACCGGTACGGAAAAATCGATCGTTTCGAATCGTTGAACGAATACTGGCTGGGCACAGAGGCCGCGATCCGGGAAGATTTCAATATTTTCGGTGTGCGGCCCGATCGGATCGATACCATCCGCCGAAAATCCAGGATGAAGGAGGTCTTCCAATCCGCAGAAGTGCCGGTGGCCCGGGGGCGGGTCGTCCAGAATCTCGACAGGGCCAGAGAATTCGTTGGTAAAACGGGGTATCCGGTGGTTGCCAAACCGGATGCCGGGGTCGGCGCACTCGATACCTTTCGCCTGGACAGCGATTCCGACCTGGAGAGATTTTTTCAGGAAAAACCGGATATAGACTACATCATGGAGGAGTTCGTTTCCGGAACCATTGAATCCTTTGACGGCCTGGCCGATGCCGCCGGGAATCTGGTGTTTCACACGGCACATATCTTCAGCCAGGGAATCATGGAAACCGTCAATGAGGCACGCCACATATCCTACTATTCATTGAAAGAGATTCCGGAAGATCTCGAGGCTCTGGGTCGACGTTGCGTGGAGGCCTTTGACGTACGGGAGCGGTTTTTTCACATCGAATTCTTTCGAACCGTCGGATCTGGCCTCATCGCGTTGGAGGTGAACATGCGCCCGCCCGGGGGCTTCACTACCGACATGTTTAATTATGCGTGCGAGAACGATGTCTACCGGACCTGGGCCAGGATGGTGGTCTTAGAAGATCCAGGCCCGGCATGGGATCGAAATTTCCATTGTTGTTATGCCAGCCGAAAAAACCGGTTTCCTTATCTTCATCCTCACGACGAGATTATGGACCGTTACGGCGACAGCATGATGCAGGTGGAAAGCGTTCCGGGGGTTTTCAGCAGTGCTCTTGGAGATATCGGATACATCTTTCGATCGCCGGATCTTTCTAAAATTCATGAAATTACAGAGTTTATCCATGCACATCGAAGAACATAGCTGGCACAGCCCAAACCTCGGAAAAACCATGTCCCTGAAAGTATACGGCCATTGGGGGATGCCGTTTATCGTGTTTCCGTGCTCACGGGGGCGTTATTTCGATTATGAAGGGATGGGGATGATCCAAGCGATCTCCGGTTTTATCGACGGGGGGATTATCAAGCTTTTCTGCGTAGACAGTATCGATGCCGAGTCATGGTACAATTACGACATCTGCCCGGCCGATCGCAACTCCCGCCATGAGGCATATGACCGTTACATCGTAAACGAGGTCATTCCGTTTATCCGGCACCACTGCCGCTCACCGGAGGCAAGGATCATGACCAACGGTTGCAGCATGGGTGCGTATCACGCTGTGAATTTTTTCTTAAAACATCCGGGCATATTTGAGGGAACCATCGCATTGAGCGGTTTGTATCGGCTGGACAGGACCGAGTTTGGGCTTTCCGCCGACGATGTTCGGGCGGTGTATTTTAATTCGCCCCTAAGTTATCTTCCCGATCTGTCGGATCCCGGTTATTTGGATGCCTATCGGAACCGTCAGATTGTTGTTTGCGTGGGACAGGGCGCCTGGGAAGAGGAAGCGGTGGAAGACACGCGGCAGCTAGACCATCTGTTCAGGGAGAAGGCGGTTCCCGCGTGGATCGATTTCTGGGGGTCCGATGTGAACCATGATTGGCCCTGGTGGTATCGGCAAATGAATTACTTCCTGGAGCGCCTCTACGGTTAATCCACGAGTGTTCATGAAAACCGGACGGCACATTTCAGAAGGGTATTTGATCGAGATAGTCTGCGATGTTCAACGGGTATCACATTCATGAAAGGAGGAAAACATGACAACCATAATCGGTATTTCGGGAAGTCTCAAAAGATCTTCTTATAATGCCGGTCTGCTGCGGGCCGCGGCCGAAGCGGCTCCTGAAGGGTGCGAGATAAACATTGTCCCGATACATGATATCCCATTATATAATGGGGATGTTGAAGAAAATGAAGGTATCCCGCAGTCCGTGTCAGACCTTAAGGAACGCATCGTGGCCGCCGACGGCCTGCTGATGGTGACACCGGAATATAATAATTCGATTTCGGGAGTGTTTAAAAATACCATCGACTGGTTGTCTCGTCCTCCGGAAGACCGGTTCCGGGTGTTCGAAAAATCTGCCTGTCGGACTGATCGGGGCGACACCGGGCACCTTCGGCACGGCATTTTCCCAATATGCCTGGCAACCGACCCTCCGGGTTCTGGGTACCCAGGTCTGGGCCGGAAAGTTGATGTGGATCAGCGGTGCCATGGATAAGTTTGACGACCAGGGCAATTTAACGGATGAAAGGGTCCGTAAACAGCTCGCTTCCTATTTGAGCGGGTTTGCGGAATTTATTTCCCAGATTGCTTCCTCATCCTAACTTTAACCGACACACTAGGGACCTATGCCTTCCCGGATTGGAGGTCACATATGGCGACATTTTTCATGTTTGGAAAGTATTCAGCGGAGTCCATCAAAAAAGTGAGTATCGAAAGAACTCAACAGGCTATACAGGAAATCAAAAATTTGGGAGGCGAGATGACCGCCATGCATGCCCTTCTGGGAGAATACGATCTCTTGTTTTGTGTTCAATTGCCGGATATCTCAGATGCCATGAAAGCTTCGGTAGCGCTCACGCGGCTGACGGGTATTTCGTTTAATACCTGCCCGGGCGTGTCGGTGGAAACCTTTGATCGCCTGATGACCGAAGACCAGTGAAGTCATTATGAGAAAACTAACATATTAGGGGAGGTCGGCGATGGAAACCTGTCGTTTGGGAGATTTCTTAAACGTTCTCGAGCCCTGGCTGGATGCGGATTATATCCGAAAAGTGTTTCTGGATAACCAGGGGCGCCTGGTGCTTTTCTTCTCTGACGGCGGAGAGAGGGTGTATCGTCTGGATGATTGCTCCCAATCCCAGCTCCAGGGTATCCTGAAAGACATCGGAAACAAAGGCATTCCAATTGAAACACAATAATTTTATTTTTGGCTTTGAAAATGAAATTTTTGTCGGAAAATGCGGAAATGTTGTCAGATTATTTCGGAGGCGCCATCTGGTCGATGAAATTGCATTGAATTAACAAGGGGTTACAAAAATGTGTAAACTTGGCCCGGGATTTGCTCTCATGTTCTGGGAACACCCAAACCCTGGGAGAGACCGATGGGCCAGAACCAGGAACATAGAGCGTCGAATACCGGCCGAATCGCCTTTTACGGCGTCGTGATGATTATCCTGATTGCCATACCGGCCCTCCCCCATCCGCTCCGCGTGATTCTGTTCGCGATCCTCTCCGTTTTCTCGGGTGTCGCTCTCAATAAATGGCATAAACGCAGATATTCCGCAGAGGACGACCGCGATTGTCCGAAAACCACCGACACCCGAACCCTGAATTGCAATCGATGCGGACACCTTATCGGACCGAGTTATATGGGGAAGGGGCAGCCGGAGGGAAGAGCGCTCTGGAAATATATCTGCTTGAACTGCGGATTGCGATGGGATGAGTACTGGCACCTACCACCGCACGATGTCGGAGTCGAAGCAAAGCTGGGGAGCTAGACCATCTCCATCTGAAAAAATTTCATTAAATTCCCGCGATACCCTGACCTTGCAACGCACTGAGGGGTTCATGGCCAAGGCACTTCGAGGCGAAGCTGTAGTTCGCTACCGCGAGTCTCGAATAACGCTGGGCATGAATCTCTCAGTGTGGCCCGCAGGGTGAGATCATTTCAGGTCTTGAAGATCTACCCTACCTCACAATTTCTGCCCCGAGCGATTGGGCCATAAGCTTATTTATCGACTCTAGCTGGGTTGCATATATTTGCCGCTGAAATGATCTCAGGCAAGGTTAGGGTCAGCCGAGGCCACGGTAACGCCGAATCCCGTTCAAATGCCCGACATCTCCCCACGTGTCGATGACCCACCGCATGGTCCCGTAGAACATCCCGTAATGAACACGGCTCAGGCTGGCATTGGTCGTGACAAAACAGCGCGGTGAATCCAGCGGTAGTTGTGCGATAAGCCGGAACAGGCTGTCGAGAACCCCCCCATGAACGACCAGGGCGACCGTCACACCGGGTTTCTTTTCAATGCGTTCCTCGAACCAGGCCACATTCCGCTGGTAGTGCTGGCGCAGGCTTTCGCCATTGGGAATCACATAATCCGGATCGTTGGCGTCCAGTTGTGCCAGGACCGGGGCATGCTGCTCCTTGATGGTCTGATACGTTAATCCCTCAAGATCCCCGAAGTTTCTTTCCCGCAGACGGGAGTCCCTCACAATGGCGTGTCCGGTCTGTTCAGCGATAATGGTTGCCGTTTCCATAGCCCTGCCCAGATCACTACTGACCAGGATATCAAAAGAGATGTCTTTCATCCGTTGGGCCAGCGCTCGCGCCTGCGCCCGACCGGCATTGGTCAGTGGACTGTCACCGTGCCCCTGAAACCGTTCTTCGATATTCCATTCGGTTTCACCGTGGCGGATAACCAGTAGCGTTGTTTTTTGTGATTCCATCCCAAACATCTTCCCTTAACAGGTTGGCTGATCTGGAGGTATCGGGAATTAGCCTCCCGCTTTTCATGAATGCATACCCCAGTGCAAGGGGCCAGAACACCACCAGAAGTATGACAAAAACGATCCAGTTGAAATCTCCCTGCAGTTGTACAGACTCGCCCATGAGACCCGACGAGGGGTTCAATGCGAGGATGAGGCTGATTTTTTCCTGCTTTAGACGGTTCACATGGCTGGCGTCAAGGTCTGTTCCACAGTACTTGCAAGTGGGCAGTTTCGACACCACCAGGGGGATCGTATAGCCAAGTGTGTGCTTACAGGCGGGGCAGGTGTTAATGGCTATGGTCTGGCTTTTCAATCGGCCGTCAAAAATCAGGCCACTGGATCGATCGAAGATAAAAAATGCGCTGCCCCGTCGGTTGATCTCACGGAGCGCTTTTACGATGGTCTCTTTTCGCAACCCGGTATTGTCTGCTAAATCACCGATGGAAACTTCCAGGGTTTTTTCCAGGATGTTCCATACGGTATGATACTTTTTTTCCTTGGTCCTTATCCGGTAACCCGCTGTCAGAAAGGCAAAGGGCATGATTCCCAGCATAACGGTGATCAATATAAACGCCCATGTGTCCCCAGGATCCATGCCCAAGGCCAAGTCGCGGCGAAAATGCCACACAATCGATCCCGCAAGTAAGGCCAAAAAAAGAAAAACGTACCCGGTCTTGATCAGGAGATCGTCAGCAATGAAGATATTTTTTTTAGCCGTCATCACGTGTGATATCCGTTCGGTTTCATGAATTGCCGTTATGCCTTGTCGGCCCCGCGGTAATTATATCGAAATACACAGTACTTCTCAACAGCCAGGATGCTGCCGGCAATCGATCCGGACCTGTGCCATCTCATGTTCCTTTACAACCATATCCCCTGCCAGATCCACAGAGCAGTCATTCCGGAACAGATGGTCAGGATAGTGTTTTTGCTGGAAAGCCCTACAATTGAGGCAAATGCGTGTTCCGAAAGCGCGCGTTACGATAGTATTTGAGTACGGACTCCTTGACCCACCTGATGAAATCTGTTCATTATGGAATGACGCCTTGAAATTACGGCGAACGACGATCGCAATACGGTAATCCAAAACAGCAGCGTGCGGTTTCTGGCCGATCGTCCCCACACCTATCACAGCTCGGGCGATACGATGGTGAAGGCGATCATGATAATCTGCTATCTCGCCTGATTGTCTCCCGTCACCATCATTGATAGCTTCTCTCATCATCGGGCCTTTAGGAGAATGCCTGTGTGCCGTACGAGGTTCTTTTCACTCCTGATGATTATTGTTTATGGATTGCCTCCTGCGGTAATCGCCGGAGATTATGACGGTTCCCAAAACCTGTGGGGATCCGTTACCCGGATTGTCGAAGTCACCAGGTTCGGTATCCGCGACGATGTGGACCCGGATGTCGTGGGCTTGCCGCAGTTTTTTATCCAGCGCACCGTAAAACCCGGTCTCTTCAGGGCCGGGATATAAGGTGCTGGGCGCAAAAGGTGCTCACTGTCTTTGTTGTTCAATGTACTGCCT
>Ga0049114_1000046_pt1 | contig 32405 bp, 27 predicted proteins | sample WorMettanBELIZE2_FD_55211 | JGI IMG/M metagenome (GOLD analysis project Ga0049114, IMG submission 55211) | Marine gutless worms symbiont microbial communities from Max Planck institute for Marine Microbiology, Germany - Olavius tantulus BELIZE.2 | ecosystem: Host-associated > Annelida >... | reverse complement strand
TTATCTTCGGGTTCTCCTCTTTGGCTTGTTTTGCCCCTTAAAGTTACTGCTGCGGGCCTTCATAGGATCTACGCCTGCTATGGCCTACAGCCCTTTTTAAACAGCCTCTAAACTTGCGCGGCTGCTTGGCACTCCCGAAAGGATGCGCTATAGTTATTTTGTAACATAATGAATAGTAAGATCATGTCGAGTCCGATAGCACATTCGAAGGCGCACCTATTTGCGTCCCGGCCCCAACCGATGGCGCTGCCTCTCCTGCATCCGCCCCTGCTCGCGCGTCCTCTGCTGCCCTGAGAGGCAAAAGTACTCACCAGTCCCGGTGGGGGCCAGACGACACGCAATCCTTCCGATCGAACGAAACAGCACCGCTTACGTCCTTGAGCGACAGATGCGGTAGCGAGGGCGAGCACATGAGCGACAAGGATCAATTGATTATCTTCGACACCACCTTGCGTGACGGCGAACAGAGTCCGGGGGCATCCATGACCCGGGAGGAGAAGGTCCGCATCGCCAAGGCCCTGGAACGGCTACGGGTGGACGTTATCGAGGCGGGGTTCCCAATCGCCAGTTTGGGTGACTTCGAGGCGGTAAAGGCCGTCGCTGCCGCCGTCAAAGACAGCACCGTCTGCGGACTCACCCGCGCCCTGGACCGGGACATCGACTGCGCCGGAGAGGCCCTGGTCGATGCCGCCTCGGCCCGCATCCATACCTTCATTGCCACCTCTCCCCTCCATATGGAGAAGAAGCTGCGCATGAGCCCGGACGAGGTGGTGGCTCAAGCCGTGCACGCGGTCCGGCAGGCCCGCCGCTACACGGACGACGTGGAATTCTCCCCCGAAGACGCGGGGCGCTCCGAGCACGACTTCCTGTGCCGGATCTTGGAGGCGGCCATCGCTGCCGGGGCGCGCACGGTGAACATCCCGGATACGGTGGGCTATAGTGTTCCCTATCAATTCGGTGACCTGATCCGGACCCTGATCGAACGCGTGCCCAATTCGGACCAAGCGGTGTTCTCGGTGCACTGTCACAACGACTTGGGGTTGGCCACCGCCAATTCACTGGCGGCGGTGCGCAACGGCGCCCGCCAAGTGGAATGTACCATCAATGGTCTCGGAGAACGGGCGGGTAATACTGCCTTGGAAGAGGTCGTCATGGCGGTGCGCACCCGCCGGGATCGCTTTGACTGCGATACCCGCCTGGACACGACGCAAATCGTTCCTTGTTCGCGCTTGGTCGCGGGCATCACCGGTTTTCCTGCCCAGCCCAACAAGGCCATCGTCGGCGCCAACGCCTTTGCCCACGAGTCCGGTATCCACCAGGACGGGGTGCTCAAGAGCCGCGAGACCTATGAGATCATGCGGGCCCAGGACGTGGGCTGGACTGAGAACCGCCTAGTGTTGGGCAAGCACTCCGGGCGCAGTGCCTTCCGCGTGCGGCTTCAGGACTTGGGTGTGAGCTTTGCCTCGGAAGAGGAGCTCAACGCTGCCTTCGCCCGTTTCAAGGATCTGGCAGACAAGAAGCACGAGATCTTCGACGAAGACTTGCAGACTCTGGTGACGGACACCAGCCTAGACGTCGCCAACGAACGCATCAAGCTGGTGTCCCTGCGGGTTTGCTCGGAGACCGGGGAGACCCCCAAGGCGCAGCTGGTGCTCGCCGTGAACGGGGAGGAAAAGCCCGGAATCTCTATCGGCAGCGGTCCGGTGGACGCCACTTTTAAGGCCATCGAAACCATCGTTGCCAGCGGGACCGTGCTCAAGCTCTACTCGGTCAATGCTATCACCAGCGGTACCGATGCTCAGGGCGAGGTCACGGTACGCTTGGAGAAAGGCGGGCGCATCATCAATGGTCAAGGGGCAGATACGGACATCGTCATCGCCTCCGCGAAGGCCTATATCAACGCCTGCAACAAGATCTTGCAGCCGCGTGAGCGGGTGCATCCCCAGACCGGAGATGTCTAGCAATGGATGCGGAGCGCAGCAGCCGCTATCTAGACGCCATGGACGTGCAGATGTGGCGGTTGCGCTCCGGGGATGTGGATACCCGAGTTGAGCAAGGATCTGAAGAAATGCCGCCGCCGGTGCACCAGGGGGATACCATGGCTTCCGAATCTACGGAACCTGCTAACGTCGGGGTTGAACCGCCTTCCGAGGCGGCACCCGAGGTTGTTCCCACCACTGGAGTTGCCGGGATGGATTGGGAACACCTGAGCCAGACCGTGGCTTCCTGCCGCGCCTGCGAGCTGTGCGAAACCCGGACCCAAACCGTGTTCGGCGTGGGCAGTCGCCAGGCTGACCTGATGATCATCGGTGAAGCGCCGGGGGCCGACGAGGATCGCCAGGGCGAGCCTTTCGTGGGGTGGGCCGGACAACTGCTCAATCTGATGCTCGCAGCCATCGGACTCGAGCGCGAGCAAGTCTTTATCGCCAACATCCTCAAGTGTCGCCCGCCGGGGAACCGGGACCCACGGACGGAGGAGACCCTGCGCTGCGAGCCCTACCTCAGGCGCCAAATCGCGCTGGTACGCCCGCGCGTACTATTTTCGGTGGGTCGCATCTCGGCGCAGAAGCTGCTCAAGATAGACGATCCGATCGGTAAACTGCGGGGGCGCTGGTTCCAGTTCGGCCCCGACGAGATCCCGTTGACCGTTACCTATCACCCGGCCTATCTGCTGCGTTCCCCGGAGCAAAAATCCAAGGCCTGGCAAGATCTGCTCAAGGTTACACGTCGGCTACGCGAAACAGCCGGGGGGGGGCCCGACGCGGGGGTGGCGGGTTGATTCGCCTCCATTGCCTTTGATCTATCCTCCGGTTGGGCCCGATAGGAAAAAGCAATTTCTAAAATAATGAAATTCTAATATTATATGTGCTGACGGTGCATAAAATGCTATCGCTCGCTGCACCAGACTCAATCCTGACTTAGGAGAAAGTAAATGAAAAAGCTTGCTACTGTCGCTGCTGTCGCCGTGCTGCTCGGCGCTTCCGCTTCCGCCTCCGCTTGGTGGGGAAGTGGTCCGGGTTGGGGTGGTTGGCCCGGCGGCGGCTGGAATGACAACAATTGGTGGAACGACATGTTCGGTGACGGCTGGGGTGATTTCAACATGAACATGTCCGGTGGTGGACGTGGTTGGGGCCGCGGTTATAACCGCTATCGCGACTACTACGGCTACGGTCCCTACGGTTGGGGCGGTCCGTGGGGTGGATATGGTGCCCCCTACTATGGTGGCGGCCACCCCTATCCCTACGCGGCACCTGCCGCCCCGGCGGCTCCAGCTCCCGCCGAGTCCAAGTAAGGATTCCGCTCCTCTCCTGGCAGCCCTGCACAAGGATGTGCAGCAGAAAACTGTGCCTACCGGCGCGGTGCGGTTTTGCCTTTTTTAAGTTAGATATAAATGCATCGGATTCAAGCCGGTGGTGTGGAACGAAGTAGCCGGTCAGCTCGCGGGAGAGCGAGCGGTAGTAGCGGTGGATGTGGCCAAGGAGGATTTTGTGGCCACGGTGTCGTACGGAGCGCTTGGGGCTGCGCGCAGAGAAGATTCAAGCCATCCTGACCAGTGCGCGTGTTCCCTGCCTAGCGGCTGAGCGTAAACGGTTACAGTGGCTGGTGGCCGACCTGCTGGAGGCACGCCTGCAGGTGCATCGGATCGAGCGGGAACTCGTCGGCCAGGTTAAGCATGAGCCCATGCTACTGCGGATGGCCGCGGTCGGCTCCCCCCATGGCTATCCCACGGCGAGCAGATACCTCAAGGCATTGGGGCTGAACCTCAAGGAACGCAGCAGTGGCAAACACAAGCAAGATCGATATATAACCACCGAGATGTCGCATATACAGCCACCGCATCCGGCCTGGAGACCATCGCAGACGGCCTGGGACATGGCCGACCAAGTGGTCAACTGCCCGTTTTGTGTCTTGACCCGCTCCAACCACCGCTTGGCCGAGTCGGCACAAAGTTGGCCGATGTCGTGCGTAAGCCCGGCGTCGTAAGCGGAGAATCAGTGCATGAAGCTGCTGGTCGATCACCATCGATTCGAACCGCACGCGCTTGCGACTCTCCTGCCCTTTCAGTCCCGATAGGGACATACTATGGTCGAGGCGCTATGGCAAGGAACGAGCAGAGTCTATTTCTCAGCCTCCGCTTTCTATTGACTCGGTTTCTTTGGTCATCGACACTCTAGTAGTCTGCCAGGAAAACCCTGACGAAAATAATAGTAAACTCTCAAGTCTCGAAGATACGCCAAATCCACCAATTGAAGATTGACGGACTACTAGCCATCTTACGATTTTGACTGGCGTGCTTCTTCGCTGCCTTCGAACACGACCAATTCTTCATGAAAGCGGGCGATCATTTTGCGGATACCTGCCTTCGTGAGAACTTTCGAGCCAACCGGGTTCGATTGTTGCAGCCGACCGAGCCATTTTTCGAGATCCCGAAGTTCTTCTTGGACCTTTTCATACTCGATTACTGTAGCGATCATAATTCTATCTCCACGAGCCCTCTCCGCCGACCGTCGCTCTCCCACGTTCGGCTGAAGAATTCGACCCACTCATTCCAATCCGTTTCGTCCTCTGCCGCGAAAATTTCTTCCGAACGCCGTGTCAGCAGCATTTCCTCGAATTCGACGACGGCGTCAGAATTTATCGCAATCCGGTTTTCGAAATCGGGAGGGAGCAGAACCACCGCGTCCACATCGTTTAGTTTCGGCTTCGCCGTGATGAAGCTCCCAGAATAACCTCAGTGCCTTGATTCTGCGTGCAAGTTCGATCCATCGTCCGATCCGAATCACGAGGCGGCGACGTTGCTGATTCGACGTGCCGAAGCGAAATGTCGCCTTGGCCTCGGATGCGAGAAATATTCCACTAGGCAAACAGCCATCTAGCCGGAAATCGGGAATTCTGTTCCGCTGCAGTTCCATCGCGAGGTAAATACCGGCCAAGCACCTAAAGAATGTATCAACAAGGCGATCACTTGACAACTACTCCAGGGCAGCACGTATTAATCTTCCAGTAATGCAATCGATCAAGGTCCGTAGGATGCGGTGAGCACCTATCTGCCGCCCCAGGAACGCCTACCTGTGCTGGTACAGCAAACAAAGGGCAGACAGGTGGCAAACCACATCCTTGGAGGGTAGTGTGCAACCGGTTTGGCACGGGCCATCCATTGATGCGGTTCGCGCGGGGAAGGCGTGCAATGGGCCAGTAAGTTCAGACCCACCGCGCTCACCGCATCCTATACCCTCTGCGCAACTACTCGGTCCGCACAGTGACCCTGCGCCCTACCCGCGGATCACAGAAAGGCCCCCTGACAAGCCGACAGCAGGGAGGCAGGAAAGATGCCCAGTACCAACATTGCCATACCATTGACCGACAGGGCGACCCGGGCGCCGGGACCGGCGGTCAGGGGTTCCTGGGTTATCGGCTCATCGAAGTACATGAGTTTGATGACCCGCAGGTAGTAGAAGGCGCCGATGATGGAGAAGAAGACGCCGATCAGGGCCAGCCACCAGAGATTGACGCGCACGATGGATTCGAGCACCAGCAGCTTGGCCATAAAGCCGACGGTAGGCGGTACGCCGGCCATGGAGAACATGATGAGGGCCATCATGGCCGCATACCAGGAGTCGCGCTGGTTGAGTCCTTTGAGATCGTCCAGATTCTCGGCGTCGAAGCCTTGTCGGCTGAGAATCAGCAGCAGACCGAAGGCGCCCGCTGCCATGACGGCATAGACGATGGCGTAGAACATGGCCGCGGCATAGCCCTGCTCGCTACCGGCCAGGAGCCCGAGGAAGATGAAACCGACGTGGGAGATGGTCGAGTAGGCCAACATGCGCTTGAGGTTGGTCTGGGCGATGGCGATCAGATTGCCCAGGCCCATGGACAACAGGGCCAGGATTATCAGCATCCCCTGCCAGTCCGGGTGCAACCCGCCGAGGCCATCCACCAGCAATCGGATCGCCAACGCAAAGGCGGCGATCTTGGGGGCGCTACCCAAGAACAGGGCCACGGGGGTGGGAGCGCCCTGATAGACGTCCGGTACCCACATGTGGAAGGGTACGGCGCCGAATTTGAAGCCGATGCCGATGACGAGAAAAACGAGCCCAAACACCAAAACCCGGTTTTGGGTCCCCTGCTCCGCCGTGGTCCGGGCCACGGCTTCCAGCTCGATGGAGCCGGTGGCCCCGTAGATCATGGACATGCCGTAGAGTAACATGCCCGAGCCGAGCGCCCCGAGCACAAAATACTTCATAGCCGCTTCGGACCCTTTTGCGGAGTCGCGGTCGAAAGCGACCATGGCATAGAGACACAGCGCCAGGAGCTCCAGTCCCAGATAGACGACCAGTAGGTTGTTGGCCGAGACCATGATGGACATGCCAAGCACCGCGAACAGGCCCAGGACATAGTATTCGCCCGCCCATAGATTACGGTCTCGCAGATAATCCTTGGCGTAGACGAAGGCGAACAGGCTCACGATGAAGATGAGGATCTTGAGCACGTCGCTCATGGCATCGCGCACATAGCTACCGTCGAACACGACTTGGCGCTCACCGCCCCCGATCAGGCCAGTGATCCCGATGGCAATCAGCAACCCGACGAGGGTGATGACATGGTTGATGCCTTTCTGTTCCTCTTTCAAATAAAGATCGACCACCAGCACAGTGCAGGCCAGTACCAGAACGGCGATCTCGGGGAGGATAGGGATCAGGTTGGTGCTATCAAAGGTGAAGGACATTTAACTGTTCCGCTAGGTTCGTCACCTGCAAACCAGGTTATTAATGGTACAGGATTTTCAGGATGATTGAAAAAAACCGACCTCAAACCAGTTGGATCACTTTGCGCTCGACCCCATACGGCCAAGTAGCTTTCTAAGAGAAAACTACGAACCGCGCGAATCGACGCGAATCAATCCACGAGGATTCGCGCAATTCGTAGTTTTTCCTCTTTTCCCCCGAGTAGTAGTTGCCTTGGTCTTTATTCCCGGAACATCGAAGGGTGATTTGCTACTCACTTTTCGGGATTTAAGGCAAAATACGGATCCATCTCTTTCATGTATTTCAACCTCTTCCGATTGCGCGAGCACGAGTATTCCCGAGAGATTTCGGCGTGCTTCCGAATAAGAAAATACTTTCTATTTCAACTTAACTCCAAGATCTCGATACCAAGTTCAAAAGCCACCTGCTTCATCCTTTTGTCACGTATCATCAGCGGACAGGAAATCGATCTTGCAGATTGTATAAAATAGGCATCATATTAATCATTTTCATCCCATATCCGCTTAGAAGACGGCGGCAACAGTCGATCCCGCGGCATCGGGAAGCTTGGACACCGCAACCTGCTGGACCAGATTTTGGATGGTGACTTCCATGACCTCTACCAGGGGCGCGGGCCAGATGCCAAGCGCCAGCACCGCGACGGCCAGGCTACCGAGCACGAACAGCTCACGGCCATTGGCATCCTTCAAATCCGCTACCTGGTCGTTTGCGACCGGACCGAAGATGACGCGCTTGACCATCCACAACGTATAGGCAGCCCCTAGGATGAGGGTGGTCGCGGCCAGGAAGGCATACCAGAAATCCGCCTGGAAGCTGGCCAAGATGACCATGAATTCGCCCACGAAGCCGGAGGTACCGGGGAGACCCGCATTGGCCATGGCGAAGAAGACTACAAAAGCCCCAAACAGGGGCATGGTGTTCACTACCCCTCCGTAGGCGGAGATCTCACGGGAATGGACCCGGTCATAGAGCACGCCGACGCACAGGAAGAGCGCCCCAGAGATGAAGCCGTGGGAGACCATCTGCACCATGCCGCCGGAAATACCGAGCACCCCATTGCTGGTGGCCACGTCCTCGGCCAAAATGGTAAAAACGATAAAAAAGCCCAGGGTCACAAAGCCCATGTGGGCGATGGACGAGTAGGCGATGAGCTTTTTCATGTCCTGCTGGACCAAGGCCACGAAGCCGATATAGACGACCGCAATCAGGGACATGGCAATGATCAGCCAGTCTAGGGAGGCGCTGGCGTCCGGGACAATGGGTAGACTAAAGCGCAGGAAGCCGTAGCCGCCGATTTTGAGCATGATGGCCGCCAGGATGACGGAACCGCCGGTCGGGGCCTCCACGTGGGCGTCCGGCAACCAAGTATGCACGGGCCACATGGGTACCTTGACCGCAAAGGCGAGCAGGAAGGCAATGAAGATCAGTATCTGCTCGGCTTTATCCAGTCGCAGCCCATGAAAGCTTAGCAGACTGGGCTGGGAAGCGATGACCTCGAAGGTCCCTGCCTGAAAATACATGTAGATTAGGGCGACCAGCATGAAGACCGAGCCGAAGAAGGTGAAGAGGAAAAATTTGATGGTGGCGTAAACCCGATTCGGACCACCCCAGACCCCGATGACGATGAACATCGGGATCAGCATCGCCTCCCAGAAGACATAAAACAGGATGGCATCCAAGGCCGAGAAGACCCCGACCATCAGGCCCTCCATCATCAGGAAGGCGGCCATATAGTGGGACGGCTTGTATTGGATCACCTCCCAACTGGCGATGATGACGAAGATGGTGACGAAGGTGGTCAAGATGATCAGCGGCATGGAGATGCCGTCTATCCCTAAGTAGTAATAGACATCGAAGGTCTCGATCCAGGGGTTCCGTTCCACGAATTGCATCGCCGCCGTGCCCGCATCGAAGCCGCTCCAGAGCCCGAGGCTGACCAAGAAGGTAACGACCGCGAATGCCAAGGCTACCCACTTGGAGACGACGGGTGCTTTGTCCCCACTGACAAGCACGGCGATACCACCGATGACCGGCAGCCAGATGGTCAGTGAAAGAAGGGGAAATGATTGCATCTGAGTCCGTCTCTGTTAAGGATCAGAAGATCACGAAGATCGCCTGCAGGACCACCAGACCCAAGATCATGGCGATCGCGTAGTTATACAGGCGGCCAGTCTGGATCTTACGCGCAAGCTGGGCGAAACGACCGACGGTCTTAGCTGAGCCGTCCACGATCACGCCGTCGATGACCGCACGGTCGCCACCGGACCAGAAGGCCTTGCCAATATTCCGGCTACCGGCGGCGAAGAACGTCTGATAGAAATCGTCGAAGCCGTATTTGCGATCTAGCACCCGATAAAACCAGGCGACCTTGCCCCGCAGCTTCTCCTCGGTCTGTGGGTCTTGCGAGAATCGGGACCAAAACACATAGGCAGCCACCCCAAAGCCGGCCAGGGCAAACCAGAAGGGCGCCCCCGTCAAACCGTGCAGTACGAAGGCCCATTGTCCGTGGTAGTGCTCCTCCAGATGGGCGAGGACGTCGTGCTCCGGTGCTACCTGGATAGCACCCTTGAACCAGTCTCCGAACAGGACGGGCTCGATGGTGATCCAGCCGATGAATATCGAAGGGATCGCCAGCAGCACCAGCGGCACCCAGACCACCGCCGGCGTCTCGTGTAGGCGGTGGCGAGTGTGTTCCTCCATACGCTCCTTGCCGTGGAAGACGATGAAATACAGCCGGAAGCTGTAGAGCGCGGTAATAAAAACACCGATGGTCAGCAGCACCGAGGCATAACCCGATCCTCCCACCTGGGAGGCATGCACCGCCGCGATGATGGCGTCCTTAGAGAAGAAGCCCGAAAAACCGGGAAAACCGATGAGCGCCAAGGTGCCGATCAGGAAGGTGATCCAGGTGTAAGGCATGTACTTGCGGATACCGCCCATGTTGCGGATGTCCTGATCGTGGTGCATGGCGATGATAACCGAGCCCGCCGCCAGGAACAGCAGGGCCTTGAAGAAGGCGTGGGTCATCAAATGGAAAATGCCGGCGGCATAGGCGGAGGCCCCCAGGGCCGCGGTCATGTAGCCAAGCTGGGACAGGGTCGAGTAAGCGATCACCCGTTTGATGTCGTTCTGCGCTAGACCGATCAGGCCCATGAAGAAGGCGGTGGTCGCGCCGATCACCATGACAAAAGAGAGCGCCGTCTCCGAGAGCTCATAGAGGGGCGACATGCGCGCCACCATGAAGATACCGGCCGTGACCATGGTCGCGGCGTGGATCAAAGCCGAAATCGGGGTCGGACCCTCCATGGAGTCGGGTAGCCACACGTGCAGGGGAACCTGGGCGGATTTGCCCATGGCACCGATGAAGAGCAGCACACAGATGGTGGTCATCAAGTTCCACGAGCTATCGCCGAAGACCTGGATCTCGGTATCTACTAGCTCCGGTGCCTTGCCGAATACGGTCAAATAGTCCAGGGATTGGAAATACATGGCTATCGCGGCGATACCCAAGATGAAACCGAAGTCTCCCACCCGGTTGACCAAAAATGCCTTGAGGTTGGCGAAAACAGCGGACTCGCGGACCGACCAGAAACCGATCAGCAGATAAGAGACCAGCCCCACCGCCTCCCAGCCGAAAAAGAGCTGGAGGAAGTTGTTGGACATCACCAACATCAGCATGGAGAAGGTGAACAGTGAGATATAGCTAAAGAAGCGCTGATAGCTGTTACGTTCGGCCAGAGACTCCTGGGGCCAGTTGTGCTTATCGTCGGCCATATAGCCGACGGTGTAGATATGCACCATCAGGGAGACAAAAGACACCACAGCCATCATGAGAGCCGTGAGCTTGTCCACGAGAAAGCCGATCTGGAAGCTGATGCCGTCCGTGACCATCCAGGTATAAACAGGTTCGTTGAATACCTCTTGCCCGTCGAAGACAAACCGCTTCACCACATAGAGGGACAACAGGGTAGAAATACCGACCCCAAGGATAGTGACCCAGTGCGTCCCGGCGCGACCGATCCGACCCCCAAAGAAGCCGGCGATAATGGCCCCTACTAGGGGTGCCAATACGATAGTCAGATAGATGTTTGTCATGGATTTCGTGGCCCTTGCCCCATGTCAAGTTCGTCGCAATGTTCTAATAGGACAGGATTAACAAATTTTTCAGGATTAACAGGGTTTTTTCCTGTTGCCATGAACTTTCGCTGCACGCCCACACTTTTTCCAAAATTGATCAGCAATCCGATATCGATTTCTGTTGCAACCAAGTAATTGACCAACTGAATCTCTGCTTCCCTTGGAACCGTCTCAAGAGCTTTGAACTCACAGACGACGGAGTTCTCAACTAACAACAAAAAAATCTTGTTAATCCTGAAAATCCTGTCAATCCTGTACTATTGGGCAAAAGCACGAACTCCGAAGAATTGCTCAACCCTTCAGCGTACCCAGATCTTCCACGTTGATCGTTTGACGAGCACGGAACAGGACCACCAGGATCGCCAAGCCGATAGCCGCCTCCGCCGCCGCCACCGTGAGGATAAAGAACACGAAGACCTGGCCTGTAGTGTCTCCCAGGAAGTGGGAGAAGGCGATGAAATTCATATTCACCGCCAGCAGCATGAGCTCGATGCACATGAGCAAGACGATGACGTTCTTCCGGTTGAGAAAGATTCCGGCGACGCCGATGGAAAAGAGGATTCCTCCCAGCAGCAGATATTCGGTCAGAGAAATCATGGCACCTCCGCCTCGCCCGGCGCGGATGCTGTTTGGACGCTCGCGGGTACTACCCGCGGCTCCCCCGGCATCTTGACGACTTGGACCCGATCCGGTCCCTTTCTGACCCGCACCTGATGTGACGGATCCTGGTACTTGGCATTGGGACGCCGGCGCAGAGTCAGCCGGATGGCGGCGACGATGGCGACCAACAAGATCACCGCCGCAATCTCGAACGGGTATATATAGACAGTGTACAGGACCATCCCCAGCTCGGAGGTATTGCTGTAATCCGCCGGTCGGGCTTCCGGCTTGGCGAACTGCTCCAAGCCGAAGGTATCCGGGCCTAGGACCAGGAAGATCTCTACCAGCATGATGATAGCGATCAGAAGCCCGAGCGGTAGATAGCGGATGAACTGCGCGCGCATAGCCGCCACGTCAATATCCAGCATCATGACTACGAACAGGAACAGAACCATGACGGCGCCCACGTAGACCAGCACCAGCGCGATGGCGAGAAACTCCGCCTCCAGGAGCATCCACAACATTGCGCTCGTCACGAAGGTCAACACCAGATAGAGCACCGCATGCACCGGATTACGGCGGGTGACTACCATGCCGGCCGCGATTACCGCGATGCTTGCGAAAACGTAGAAGAGAATCTTTTCAAAACCCATTTTTCAGTAACTTCTCATTTGAACCGCAGAAATGCTGAAGATGCAGAGAAAACGATAAGATCCATTCTGCAGTTGATGAATCCAGCATCGACCCTAATGCCATTAAGTTAAGCGTTACCGGTTGGCAAACCGGAGAAAAAACTACGAATCATGCGAATGAATCCTCGCGATTCGTAGTTTTCTCTTTCGCATTCCAACCCATCACGACAAGCAGTAACAGCTATACTGCCACACGGCACAATCTGCGCATTTCACTCCTTCTCCCTCCGAGAGAAGGCGGGGGTGAAAGGGCAATTCAAAAGCTCGGATTGTGCTGTGTGGCAGTATAACTTAATGGCATTGGCAGCGACCTATCTGTACGGCGCATCTGCGGCGCGGGCGGCGGCGATTTCGGCCTCGTATTCGTCGCCAATCGCAAGGAGCTTCTCCTTGGTCATGATGTGCCCACCGCGCTCTTCGAAGTGGTACTCGGCGACCCCAGTCTCCACGATGGAGTCCACCGGGCACGATTCCTCACAGAAGCCGCAGAAGATACATTTGAACAGATCGATATCGTAGCGGGTCGTGCGCCGGGAGCCGTCCGCACGGGGTTCGGCCTCAATGGTGATGGCCAAAGCCGGACAGGTCGCCTCGCACAGCTTACAGGCGATGCACCGCTCCTCCCCGTTCGGATAGCGCCGTAGGGCGTGTAGGCCACGAAAACGTGGCGAAATAGGTGCCTTCTCTTCCGGGTACTGGACCGTGAACTTGCGGCTGAACATGTAGCGTCCGGTAACGCTTAAGCCTTTGAACAGCTCCACCAGCAGGAGGCTTTTCAGATAATCGCGCGCAGCTTGCAGCATATCACGGAATCCTGTTCTACTTTGTCACATTCAGCCTGACTCATTGAGTTGCTGTCGGGTAGTGGCGTGAATCATAATGGGAGTCACTTTGTTGTTTTCGCTTACGTCGTAGCGACTTATTTTCCTTCTGAAACAGGTCTTTCACGGTAAGGATAATTTTTCAAACGGATATCTCCGCGCTTGTGAGGATTTAGTACGATTTTTGTTGTGTCAACCCAACCCTCCCATTTGAAGTTTTCTATGATTTCAGCCTGATAACTCTCACTCATCTGACGACTCAGGATATCGTTGACATGCTGCCACTGATAATAATGCATAAGATCCACATCATAGGGGTCGTTTCCAGGTTGCCAGAACAGCGATGTCGGTATCCTCACGATACAGGATAACCGCATGATTATAATATTTATTCTTAAAGAATCCGAAATTACCGTATTGAAGACGAGCCCCAGTCAGAAAAGCGAGTCCGTCCGACCAGCACGGAGCTGGTCCCGAAATTCCTCTGAGCACACTTCTGTCTATGATTTCATCAGGAAAAAGGATATCGAAAGCGATTCTACAGCTGTTGGCCACATGTGTTATCCCCTCACAGTCATGACCGTGCAATTTGATCATGTCTTTTATTGTCACCGCATATGTATAATGATAATACTACCCTTGGGTACGTTTGGTTGCAAGAATCTCAAATACGGGGGCATACGACATAGCAACCATGGGAACATACCAGGTTGGTATCCGATCCGGTTGGGTCACACCGGTTTCTATAAAAATATTGACACCCTGTTTATTAAGTCGGTTCCTGACACCAGGGCGATGAATAAATCAGCATCAAAATCATTGTCAGAAAAGAGAACAGCTTCAATTTCATTTCCTCATTCCTTCCCTTTGTTAAATTTGAAAAACAATTGAATTCTGACTACCTAACTCCGAGGCTCAACCGCCGCCAGCCTCGATAAAACCTCGAAATACCAAAAACCTTGCGTGCGGACGGCCGAAGCGGAACATCAGGCATTTTGAGTTAATATCTCCAATAATATGCCGACAATTTTACCCGAATTTTCAATTTAATATCCATCAAGATCGATCAATACATCAACCCCTCCATTTTTATGAATTTCCATACGGTTCCGGTAGTCACTACACCATATAGTCGCATAACCTAATTGCCTTCAGCTTTATTAAAAACACTTGCTGCTACCATTTGCGTGATACATTGACCTAAACCTCCGATTATGTTTTCGTTTTTAGCCTCAACCACTGTCAGTGCCTTATATCGATATTTCTTAATCCAAATAAGGTGCACCCTTAAATCATGCACCGTATACGATGAGCTTCTGTAAACTCTCACAAATGAGAGTAGACTAAACGTCTTGAACTAAAGTGCATGGTTTTTACTAACGAATTGAAACAATAAAATCACAGACACCATTTAATCCCTTTTCCTTATCAACATTAAACTCAATTCCAGAAAACAAACCTCATGTTTTGCATGCCTAGAGCTTCCCTCAGTTCCTCACATGTTCCACTGTCGGTTGATTTTTGGCACTTCCCTTCCTGGCATACCCCTATGCACTTTACCACCGTTAGAGCATGAGTCATCTGTCGATTGACTGTACTGCCAAGGCATACGAAGTCCCACATATTCGATGAACTTCAGAGAGCCCTCAACGCTCCAAGTACTGGAGCTTGCCCGAAACATCTTCCCACTTTGCGGCGTCAGGCAGCGGGTTTTTCTTTTCGGTGATCACTGGCCATTCCCTTGCCAACTCGGCGTTCAAAGCCACGAAATGCTGCTGATCTTCCGGCAGATCATCTTCGGCGAAGATGGCCATCACCGGACACTCCGGCTCACACACGCCGCAGTCGATACACTCGTCGGGGTGAATAACCAGAAAATTGGGACCTTCGTAGAAGCAATCGACGGGACATACCTCGACGCAGTCGGTGTACTTGCATTTGATGCAGCTTTCAGTGATAACAAAGGCCATGGGGATTTCCTATGCAATCAAACAAAACGTCAAATTGAGTTGTGGCCCGGCGCAACAATTCGCCGTTCTTGATACCAAGAACGGCCTACTCCTTGTATCATTTTGATAGATTCTACCGTAATTTCATGCTTTAACTTTTGCTGGACGCATTCGTCAAATAGCACGCGCATTGATCACCAAAAGATCTTTGACTTGCTCCAATGCAGTAATTGCCTGCCCGCAGGTTTCCGTTGGAAAATCGTCTATAGGATGTTGACCTCCCAAATAATCGAACAACGACTGAACCAGCACCCGGGTGCCAACAAAAACCGGTGTTCCCCCAAGAATATCCGGCTCACTATGTATTACGTTTACTATGCTTTTTATGTTTAATTCTCAGACTACGGTTCTACCGCTAGCCTCACCGACACCCAAAGCTACGCAAGCGAAGCAAACGCGCTTTGGGCGGTCGGTTGGAGGTTTTGTTATGTCGTATTTCTGCCTATCGAATTTTGCATTATGTATGACTTCGCGACAGACTCTTCCAGATAGACGGGCGAAAAACAGTCGGATGGATAGAGATAGTCCTCACCCTCCTCATCAATCACGCGGATTTCATGGTGCTTCTCTGCCTCCTCGTCTAGCAATGATTGATAAATTTTCCACTGTTCACAAGACGCCTCGTTTCCTTTATTATCAATGCAGACAACAAGCCATTTTTCGCTAAACAGTTTTTCAAGTCTTTTTCTAATCTTCACGGAGGAACCCTTAGCTATGACCTCTTTATTGCAATATGCCTTCTCTATACCGCCCACCAGGGAGGCAGCTTGTAGATTACCGCAAGCCCTATTACCAGGATCCAAACGATGGTGATGGGGATGAAGACCTTCCAGCCCAGGCGCATGATCTGATCGTAACGGTAGCGAGGGAAAGTGGCCCGAAACCAAAGAAATAGGAACATGAAGAAGAAGGTTTTGAGCACCAACCAGTGAAAGCCGTGGTCGAGCAGAAAGATCCCGTCCACCCAAGTCGCCGGCAGGGGCGAGAGCCAACCACCGAGGAACATCAGAGCCGAAAGTGCCGAGATGAGGATCATGTTGGCGTACTCGCCAAGAAAGAAGACGGCGAAGGCCATCCCCGAGTATTCGACGTGAAAGCCAGCTACGATCTCCGATTCGCCTTCCGCCACGTCGAAGGGAGCGCGGTTGGTCTCTGCTACGCCGGAGATAAAATAGATACCGAATAGGGGCAACAATGGCAGCCAGAACCAGGTCAGCAGGCTGCCTTCCTGGGCGCGCACGATGTCCCCGAGATTGAGGCTGCCGGCCGCCACCAGGACCCCGACCAGTGCGAAACCCATGGCGATCTCATAGGCGACCATCTGGGCCGCTGAACGCATGGCCCCTAGAAAACCGTATTTGGAGTTGGAGGCCCAGCCCGAGATGATGACGCCGTAGACACCCAGCGAGGTCAAAGCGATGATGTAGAGAAGACCGGCATCGATGTCCGCCAGCACCAGCCCTTCGTCAAAGGGGAACACAGCCCAGGCGGCCAGAGCCGGACCCAAGGTCAGCATGGGGGCGATCAGGAACAGGATCTTGTTGGCCTCGGTGGGCAGCACGATCTCCTTGAACATAAGTTTGACTGCATCGGCGATGGGCTGAAGGATGCCGCGCGGTCCGACCCGGTTGGGACCGATACGGATCTGCATGTAGCCGATGACCTTACGTTCGGCCAGAGTGTAATAAGCCACCAGGCCCATGAGCGGCCCTAGGAGGACGACGATCTTGAGCAATATCTGTATGACTACCGGCAGTGAGTTCCAGAGTTCGATCATTTCTCTTGAACCTTAGTCACGGATACGGGGCCAATCTGATCTCCCAGAGTCTCGCTGCCGGCAACCCCGGCTGGGATGCGTACACAGCCTACGGGGACTGCGTCGTCCAAGCCTACCGGCATCCTGGTAGAAAAACCGTTCTGGCGTATCTCCACCAGGTCACCTTCGGCCAGTCCCAGCGCCGACGCCTCGGTGCCGCTCAGGAATGCGCCGAGTTGAACAGCGGCCAGCGTGTGCTGGAGGGCTGGAGCACGACGCACTAAGGTATCCACAGCATAGATGGGCAGATTGCCGATCCGAGTGAGCCCCCCATCGGCGACCCGTGACGCTACCTCGAAGTTGCCCCGGAGCTGATTATTCGGCTTTACGCCATCACAGATCCCTTGCAACTCCGTGAGGACATCCGTCGAGCTGAGTTGGTCGAAGCCGGGGAGATCGAACAGATTGCCGAGGACCCGTAACAGCTTCCAGCCGGGCCGTGCCTCACTGGGCGGGGCCACCGCCCCGCGGAAGGATTGCCAGGTTGCGCCCGCATTGACGAAGGTACCCGAGGTTTCGACGAAGGCCGCGATGGGCAACATGATGTGGGCCATCTGCTCCAGGGAAGGACTACGATGGGTCGTGCAGGCCACCACCAGCCCCGCTTGGTCAAAGGCTTTTAGCGCCTGGACCGGATTACCGAGGTCATAAGCGGGTTCGATACCCCACAACAGATAAGCCTTGCGGGGATTTTCCCACATCTCTGCCGCGGACATGCCGACGGTTCGACTCACGTGTGCACCCGGCAGTCGGTGCGGCAAAGCGCCAGCCAAATAGGCCCCCACACTGTTGGCGGCCGTCGGCAAATAACCGACCTTTGCTTCGGCCGCTTCCGCAATCACCTGGGCCAGGGTAACGAGCAGGCAGTAGTCCGGGTGGGCCGCGGCAAAGGCGCCGAGCAGGATCAGACCCCTACCCTGCCGCCCCGCTTCTTTCAACAGCCGTGCGGTTTCCTGGTGAGATTCATCCGGCTGGGCAGCGGCAATTAAATCCTCGACCGGACCGGGGCCATGCCCAGAGTTATGCCCACCTAAGGCCTTAGCGATGGCCCCCAGGTCCTCGAGCATCCCCGCCGGATTGCTGACGTGCTGTCGGCTCGGGAAGGACAAAGAGAACGTGAGCAGACTGACCAGGGCTACCTGGGCCCCAGCCATGGCCGCCTTGCGGATACGATGGGCCAACAAGGGCTGCTCTTGACGGATGTCCGTTCCGATCAGCAGCAGACCCTGCTGTTGCTCCAGGTCAGCGATGGGTACCCCGAGCCAGGGCAGTGGAGCATCGGCGGCGTCGCCACGAAAATCCTGCTGCCGCAAGCGGGTATCGATGTTGTTGCCGCCCAAGCCACGGATGACTTTCTGGAGCAGATACATCTCTTCCAGCGTAGCGGTCGGTGCAACCAAAGCGCCCAACTCGTTGTCGCCGGCAGATTTGAGTCCTTCGGCGACCGTGATCAAGGCTTCCTGCCAATCGGCGGTCCGCCACTGCCCACCGCTTTTGACCATGGGCTGGAGTAGGCGGTCATCGGCAGCGAGGCCCTGGTAGCTGAAGCGGTCCCGGTCCGAGATCCAGGTCTCGTTCACCGCCTCGTTGTCCTTGGGATGTACCCGCATGACCCGGTTGCCGCGGATGTGGAAATGGATGTTCGAGCCCACGGCGTCGTGGGGGGCGATGCCGTCGGCCTGGGTCAGCTCCCAGGAGCGGGCGCTGAAGCAGAAGGATTTGGAGGTAAGGGCCCCCACGGGACAGAGATCGATGACATTGCCTGAGAGCTCGTGGGAGACCGTGTGTGCCACATAGGTACCGATACGCATGTTCTCGCCGCGACCGGTAGCGCCCAGCTCACGGACGCCCGCGATCTCCGCTCCGAAACGCACGCAGCGGGTACAGTGGATACAGCGGGTCATATCGGTGGCGATCAGGGGACCCAAATCCTCGTCCGCGACCACCCGCTTGCGCTCGCTGTACCGGGATACATCCCCGCCATAGCCCATGGCGACATCCTGCAGCTCGCACTCGCCACCCTGGTCGCAGATCGGGCAATCTAAGGGGTGATTGATGAGCAGGAACTCCATAGTGCCCCGCTGGGCATCCATGGCCAAAGGTGATCGGGTCAGTACCCGCATACCCTCGGCGACAGGCGTGCCGCAGGCATGGGCCGGCTTGGGGAAGGGCCGCCCGCCCTGCTCCACTTCCACCAGACACATGCGGCAATTGGAAGCAACGGACAGCTTCTTATGGTAGCAGAAACGCGGGATATGGATACCTTCCCGGTCGGCGACCGTGATGATGGTCTCGCCGGGGGTCGCTTCACAAACGCGCCCGTCGATCTCGATGGTGATCTTGTACGTCATCTTTTCTCTGGTCACCCAACCCTGTCAGGCGAATGAGCTGTGAAAAACGACCCATCAATTGAGCCTGGCCCTTTTTTATCTTTTTCATCTAGCAAAGAGCACACTTTAAGCACCGCGGAGGTTTGTCTCCTCAATCTCAATTGCTTTTGTTAGCTGCATTTTAATACTCAAACATTTCCTGCAGGCGCTCACACGAATCTACTTGTGTGTTAGCGCTGATTACCCCTAGCTTTTTTACTAAGTTTGATTTATCAACAGATCTTATTTGATCCAGTAAGATCAAGCCACCCTTCCCCTTGAATTTATATAAAACCCTTCATGGAAAGTCAAAACCCTTTGTAGTCATCAGGGCCATTAGAACCGTTGATAAGGCGGACATTTCGTTAGGTGATATTACAACGCAAGGTCGTGTTTTATTGATTTCCCTACCCTTTGTTGGCTTCAGGTCAACTAGCCATACCTCAAAATCGTTTAGCTATTACCAGTCCGGATCTTCGTCAGAATCCAGAGGAAAGTTTAACCACTCTTCATCAAGAGTTTCTTGACCCTGGGCAGCAATTGTTTGCTCTATAGCCCGTTCCCAACCTTTCCGAACATCTCTATTCTAGTGTAATAGTCCACCATCAATTATTTGTAGTTTAAGCTCTTTTCCTTTTTTCCTTCTAAATGAGTCTGCTCAATCAAGGGCTTTTGAAAACCTGAAAATAAATATACTCGGGTGCCAAATCCGCTCCATTTAACCAAACAATAGTTTCCAGATCTTTGTCAATTGTCAACGCGGAGAAGCTCGATAATTGGGGCTCAAAAGAAGTCTGTTGTTTTAGCTGTCGCTTGCACTAATTTCATTCAAAGTGCCGATACATCCCGCGCCGATAAAGACACCGCACAAACTCGACTTCAGACGCGCTAACCGCCAGGCCGATCCTTATAGGATGCGGTAAAGGCTATCGGCTCCTCTGAGCTTTTTCACCCTGCTGACATCTCTATATAACTGGCCGCCTCTTCTACGGCTTGCCTGACTTGTGTCAGAATGCTTGGATCTTTAGATTTTCTTCAGATCTCGTGCAAAGCTCTTTCGAAATATGATTTCCACTTCTGACCCTCAAGGATTTCGAAAATCGTCTCTCGGGAGACTTTTTCCGTTTGTTGACCTTCTCGGATAGCCTCGGGAACATCTTAGTAAGGGCTTCTTTGAACAATTTTTTAGGGCGTCTCCGCTTAATTCAATGTGTGCCATGCCGATTCCGGCCTCACTCAGTTAAATAAGTATCCGATGGTAACTTGCAACAGCAAAGGGTTCAATAAAGACAGCTAACGCCTCGCACCACCAGCAGCAAAAAGCAGAAAACGATCTATCAGTTGAGCCTGGTCCTTTTCCCTCGCTACGTCGAACCAAAGCCGTTGGGGTTCGCCCCCACCCCAACCTACGGGTTACCTTTTATTTATCCATACCTTGAAGAATACTTTTGATCTTTGGAAGAAGTTTTGGAATTTCTCGCTTTGCAATATCCCACACAATATCAATGTTTGTGCCAAAATAGTCGTGTATCAGTTTATCTCTTGTTCCAGCAATACTCTTCCAAGGTATATCGGTGTTATTCTTCTTTACATCATCAGATAAAGCCTTTACCGCTTCTCCCATGATTTCAATGTTCCTTATAACTGCATCTTGCGTTTTGTAGTCCTGTACGAAATCATCATATTCAGTACGGTTCATATAAGTAATAATTCTTTCTATGCTCTCATTTATATCGCGAACCAAATCAATATTTTTTCTTTTAGACATATATTATATTCCTTTTTATATCTTCAGCGATTTCTTTGATTCTGATGTTTTCAATTCCTTCTTGTGTCAACACGTCTACTTTTCTATGAAACACGTTTTCTAAATATTCAACTAGTTCCACGAACCTAAATCCAATTGGCTCCCTAAATTCAACCACTATATCTATGTCGCTATCTTCATTCTCGACTTCTCTTGCAAGAGAGCCGGATATACCTATTTTTTCAACCCCATATTCTTGCGAGAGATAAGGATATTTCTCTTCAATTATTCTCAATGTTGAATTTAGTTTCGTCACTACTATTCCTCTACATCCTGCACATTACAACAGCTAACATGCAATCGATGGTTTCTCGACCGCAACCAACGTACTTATATTTTTGCGTAGAGATCCAATGACTTTGGTTTCGACATGGCAATTTCGTTGGGGTTCGTTCCTCACCCCAGCCTACGGGCTAACAATATCACCATTAGCGGTTCTAGTCTATTTTAAAGGTTCTAAAAAAAGGGGTGTTACCGACCAATACACAATAAGGCTTTCTTGTCTATTTTCAGGTAGATATAGGTGTGCATACTGGATAATGGTTTTCCCGATTTAATTCGTCATGGAATGACTCATCTATTTTTTCATCAACACAAATAACTTGTGGGTGCTTAGTTTAGTTTGGCAAATAGCTCTCTTCAACTAAGGTATTATGATAATTCCCGATATACGGCCCTACTTCCCAACCTTCTTTACTCAGCTAGTTGAAGACCAGAAGTGCCTATTAAAAACAGCATTTTATCAGCACTACCCGTGAGTAGAGACTGCGTCTTGCCAATGAGTTCTTGTGCAGATTGAATTGTCTCTTTTGGCCAAACAGGAGGAGGAGACGGAGGTATTGCTTTAGCGAAATCCCCGTATGTCGAACCATACGTCTACTCTGGTGGGCCAGTGGTACAAGATCAATTTTCTCTCCGCTTTTCAGTACGTACTGAAAACAAGTAAGAATGTTGTTCGTTTTTATGTTAAGAGAGTTTCTTGCTTGTTGAAATTCTGCATCCAACCTTTGAACAATTCATTTGATAAATATGCAATAGTTGAACCAAACTCAAAGAATATCGTAGAATTCAGGCCTAAACACTTAGTAATTCTTCATATCCATCTGCTCGTATATAATCAATCATCTTTTTCTTCAGTAACTTCTGCAGTTCAATTGGAAATGTTACATGAGGGGATTTTGCTTCATTTGTTCGAGAGAAAATTCGATTATCTGTCCTTCCTTCGCCTTTTCCCTAAACTGCCTAATTTTCGTCTCATATTTCTTAATCTACATTATTTGCGGCATATTCAAACTCAAGTTGCGTAAAACTTTGATTGATTAATTGCCTCCTTGACTTCTCTTCGTCGCCGGCGGAAAATACTTCCATACGGAAGGTAAATGAGTTCCTTTCTTTGCTCCTTTAATTCCTCATATGCAGAACTAACAAATATTTGATATTTTTTATTAGGTTTCCCATATCAAGCTTCAACTTATGTTGATGGTCTGAGCGGCCTCGGCCACACCCCTGCCATGCTCGATCATGTATTCGAATTCGTGGCGATAATACTTGAGGAAGCTCCGGACCGGCATGGCCGCGGCATCACCCAGGGCACAGATAGTACGCCCGCCGATGCGCCCCGCTACCCCATCGAGTAGATCCAGATCCTGTGGTCGGCCCTGACCGTGCAGGATGCGATGCAGCACCCGGGATAGCCAGCCGGTCCCTTCCCGACAAGGGGTACATTGGCCGCAGGATTCCGCGGCATAGAAATGGGAGAGGTTGGCCAGGACCTTGACCATGCAGGTGCCTTCCGCGATCGCAATGACGGCCCCGGAGCCGAGCATGGAACCCGCCTCGGCGATGGAGTCGTAGTCCATGTCGGTCTCCAGCATGACCTCCCCTGGCACCACGGGTACCGAGGAGCCCCCGGGAATGACCGCCTTGAGCCGCTTACCGTCCTTGACGCCGCCGGCCATTGCCAACAGATCTTTGAAGGGCGTACCCAGAGAGATCTCGAAGTTGGCGGGCTTGTTGACATGGCCGGTTACCGAGAACAGCTTGGGGCCACCGTTGTTGGGCCGCCCCTGATCCAGGAACCACTGACCGCCTTTTTCGAGGATGACGGGGACCGAGGCCAAGGATTCGGTATTGTTGATAGTGGTGGGCCTGCCATAAAGCCCCGCTTGGGCCGGGAACGGGGGCTTAGGGCGGGGTTGGCCCTTTTTGCCCTCAATGGATTCAAGCAGCGCCGTCTCTTCGCCGCAGATATAGGCACCAGCCCCTAAGTGGACGTAGAGATCGAAATCGATGCTAGAGCCTTGGATGCCCTTGCCGAGCAGGCCCGCCTCATAGGCTTCCCCCAGGGCAGTCTCGAAGCAGGCAATGGGCTCGTAGAACTCGCCGCGGATATAGTTGTACCCCACGGTGGCGCCGATGCAGTAGCCGGCAATCGCCATGCCTTCGACGAGCTGATGGGGGTTATAGCGCAGGATGTCCCGGTCCTTACAGGTGCCGGGCTCACCTTCGTCCGAGTTGCAGACGATGTATTTCTGGCCCGAGTCATTGCGGGGCATGAAGCCCCACTTGAGTCCGGTGGGAAACCCCGCACCCCCACGCCCCCGTAGGGCCGAGCGTTTGAGTTCCTCGATGATGTCATCGGGGTCCAGTTTGTCTTTGAGGATCTTCTCCCACTGGGCATAGCCGCCGATGCTGCGGTAGGTCTCCAAGGTAGCCGGCTCCGCCAGATGCAGGGTGCGGAAACAGACGCTGTTTGGAGATCGGACCATCGTCTTACTCCAGCCCCGCGATCAGCGTGTCCAATGCTTGGGTGGACAGGTTCTCGTGATAGGTCTTGCCGACAAGCACGACGGGGGCATGCCGACAGGCGCCTAGGCATTCCACCTCCTTGAAGGTGAACCGGCCGTCAGCCGTGGTCTGGCCGGGCTTGACGCCGTATCTTTTTTCCACGTGTGAGATCAGGTTCTCGGAGCCGGATAACAGGCAGGAAATGCTGTTACAGACACACACCTTGTGCTTGGCTGTGGGCTCCAGCTCGTACATACCGTAGAAGGTGGCAACCTCATAGACCGAAACCGGGGGCATATCCAGGTAGGCGGCTACATCATCCATGAGCGCGCGGCTCAGCCAACCGCCGTTGGATTCCTGGACTAGGGTCAGGACCGGCATAACCGCGGATTGCTTCCACTCAGTCGGATACTTGGCGATGTGGCGATCAAGCTCGGCCCGGAGCTCGGGTATGAACAGGGTCTCCTTGTCGCGACCGGAGGAAACACTGAGTGGTGCCGTTCTCAAGCTCATCAGCGGTCGATCTCCCCAAACACGATGTCCATGGTGCCGATGACGGCGACCACATCCGCCAGCATGTGTCCCTTGGTCATCTCGTCCATGGCTGAGAGATGGACGAACCCTGGCGCCCGGATCTTGAGTCGATAGGGCTTGTTGGCACCATCGGAGAGGATATAGCAGCCGAACTCGCCCTTGGGTGCCTCCACTGCGCAATAAACCTCGCCGGAGGGCGGACAATAGCCCTCGGTGAAGAGCTTGAAGTGGTGGATCAGGGCCTCCATGCCGTCTTTCATTTCCGAGCGGGGAGGCGGCGCGATCTTGTGGTCGTCGATCATCACCGGCCCCGGATTGGCACGCAGCCAGTCCACGCATTGTTTGATGATCCGGTTGGACTGACGCAGCTCCTCGACCCGCACCAGGTAGCGGTCGTAGCAGTCCCCATTGCGGCCCACCGGGATATCGAAATCCACCTGGTCGTAGGCGGCATAGGGCTGTTTTTTACGCAGGTCCCAGGCAAAGCCGGAGCCTCGAATCATGGGGCCGGTAAAACCGAGCTGCAGGGCGCGTTCGGGAGAGACAACGCCGATACCTACTGTGCGTTGCTTCCAGATCCGGTTGTCAGTGAGCAGGGTCTCGTACTCGTCCACATAGGTGGAGAAGCGCTCCGTAAAATCCTCAATGAAATCGAGTAGCGACCCGCCACGGGCGGCGTTCTTACGTTCCATGTCCACCTGACTGTGATACTTGGTAGCCACTTCCGAATAGCTGGGCATCCGGTCAGGCAGATCCCGGTAGACGCCGCCGGGGCGATAATAGCCGGCGTGCAGGCGGGCGCCGGAGACTGCCTCATAGCAGTCCAAAAGATCCTCGCGCTCGCGGAAGCAGTAGAGGAACATGGTCATGGCGCCCACGTCGAGCCCATGTGACCCCAGCCAGAGCAGGTGGTTCAGGATGCGTGTGATCTCGTCGAACAGGGTGCGAATCCACTGGGCGCGCGCGGGGACTTGGATCTCCAACAGTTTCTCGATGGCGCGTACATAGCCGTGCTCGTTACACATCATGGACATGTAATCGAGCCGGTCCATATAGCCGATGCTCTGATTGAAGGGCTTGGACTCGGCGAGCTTCTCGGTGCCCCGATGCAAGAGCCCGATGTGGGGATCGGCACGGACGATTACCTCGCCGTCCAGCTCCAGGACCAGGCGTAGAACGCCGTGGGCCGCCGGGTGCTGGGGGCCGAAGTTCAAAGTGTAGTTACGGATCTCAGGCATCGACGGTATCCGGCAGTGCGGTCGACCTCGGGTCATGGCACCCCTCGGCACGGATGACGCGGGGCACCAGGGTGCGCGGCTCGATGCTCACGGGCTCGTAGACCACTCGCGCCTGCTCAGGATCGTAACGCATCTCCACCTGCCCGACCAATGGAAAGTCCTTACGGAACGGATGGCCCACAAAGCCGTAATCGGTCAGGATACGTCGCAGGTCCGGGTGACCATCGAAGAGAATGCCGAACAGATCGAAGGCCTCGCGTTCGAACCAGTTGGCCGAGGACCAGATCCCCACCACCGAATCCACCATAGGCCGGGGCGCACCGGCATATACGCGCACCCGCAGGCGCCGATTGTGAGTCAGCGAGAGTAAATGGTAGACCACGGCAAAGCGCTTAGGATCCTCGATTTCCTCCAGCTCGAAACCGCGGACGACGCCACGACCGAAACCGCTGCTCGAAGCTGCTGCCGTTGCCCACTCCGACTGCCCGTAGGCCGCATAGTCCACCCCACAGACGTCGATGAGCTGCTCGCAGCGAAAGTCCTCATGGTCCCGCAGCAGGTTGACGACCGCGAGCAGCGATTCGCGGGGGACCACCAGGGTGACCTCTCTCGGGGCGGTCAGCACCTCGCAGTCCAGCCCGCCGAAGTGCCCAGTGAGGTTTTGTACCAAGGTATCCAACCTGACGTCGCCGGTGCTCGATTCCTGGTGTGGCATGGGAGTGGCTATTTTTAGGTTCCATACGAGCCATCGGACTCGAGGTGGGTATCAGGTGTCTCTCGTGATCTCCACATCGGCCAGGATAGCCAACCGCTTCGCTTCATATAGGCGTCCATGTTTTCCTAACTACGCACGGGCGAGGAGATGCTGCTGTACAGGTAGATCCTGTGGTTTTCCACCCTACCGTTGGGAGATAGCTTTCTCGCCAATACTTCAGGATCGATGCCCTCTATCTTCGCGGCAACCGGATACTCTTGGTAGCGAATGGAATCGGTGGTGTTGAAACCCCAGCTTGTAATGGCGATTCAATACGACCCACGTACCATCGAACTGCTGTTCAATGCAGTACGGAAGATATACGGCCCGGAAATCTGTGAAAAACGGCATAAATGCGTCCTCTCTGACAGGCCTAACGAGCAATGGTATTGGTACGGCGGATCTTGTTCTGTAGCTGGAGGATACCGTACAGGAGGGCCTCCGCCGTGGGTGGGCAACCGGGAATATAGATATCCACCGGCACGATGCGATCACAACCCCGCACCACTGAGTAGGAATAGTGATAGTAGCCGCCGCCGTTGGCGCAGGAACCCATAGAGATGACCCAGCGCGGCTCGGCCATCTGATCGTAGACCTTGCGCAAGGCCGGCGCCATCTTGTTGCACAGGGTGCCGGCCACAATCATCACATCGGACTGGCGGGGACTGGGGCGAAAGATGATGCCGAAGCGGTCGAGGTCATAGCGGGCGGCACCCGCATGCATCATCTCCACGGCACAACAGGCCAAGCCGAAGGTCATGGGCCACAGCGAACCGGTACGCGCCCAGTTGATCAGCCTATCCGCGGTGGTGGTGATCACCCCCTGCTGGAGGACACCTTCAATACCCATAACCAACCTCGCTGCTAGTATGGATGCGCATCTCTACCGGAAGCATCACGCAACCCTATAGTTCATCTCGAATCACATAAGAACCACGAATCCGCACTAATTCGTGTTCATTCGTGGTTCTTAAACTAAAGAGTAGGATTTACCAAAGATCCCCGGTTGTAAGCCCAGGACCAGGCTGCCCGGAACCCTCACTCCCACTCGAGGGCCCCTTTCTTCCACTCGTAGATGAAACCGACCACCAGAATACCTAAGAAGACAAGCATGGCGACGAAGCCGACGTTGCCCACACTCTCCAGCACCACGGCCCACGGGAAGAGGAAAGCGATTTCGAGATCGAAGATGATGAAAAGGATGGCGACCAGATAGTAGCGCACGTCGAACTTCACGCGCGCGCTCTCGAAGGCCTGAAAACCGCATTCGTAAGGGGCATTTTTTGCTGCATCCGGCCAGTGTTCGCCAAGCACGAAACCGGCCACGATGGCCCCGCCCCCAACCAGAATCCCGACTCCTAAGAAAATCAGGATGGGCAGATAGTTTTCGAGCATCTCCCCCCTCCTACCCCGCACGATATAATTCTTATGACTTGCAGGTGCAGCGGCGGAGTCTAGTGTAGTTCGTGCTCGCCTGTCAAGCCGCCCTTCCGCTGATAATTATTTTATTTTTCATGCAATTAGATGGATTGATGGGCACGCTGCGCTTGGATAACCTAACCAGCCACCGCAGTGCGGAAATCGCCGTGGAATGGCCGAGACCTTGAGTTCAGCTTGATGGACGCTTGCTTTGCCCATCCTATAGGCTTTTACCCTTGCACCTTTGGGGTTCGAGCTGTCCCGCGGCCCGAAATACAGCCCCCTGCCCTACCCCACCTGGGCCTCGGCCAAGGCCGTGGGCGATGATCGCGTCCGCCTCCAGGTCGATCAGGATGCCCCCGTCTCGCTTGTTGGCACGCCAGCCCTGGGGGATGTATCGGTGGCGCCCAGGGCGGTAGCGTAGCGCGGCGTGCCGGCGACCAGACCCAGGCCGTTGAGGTGGCAGCGGTCCTCGGAGGCATAGCCGGGGATGAGGACCGAGCGACATGGACACAAAGCTGTACTCGTGATCCGTCACGCACAGACAGGAGAAGGCGGTGTTGACGAAATAGACGCGCCCGTCAGTGCCCAGGTCCAGCTCGTGGATATCGATAGCGCCGGTGACGTGAGTGTTGCGCCACACGTAAGCGGCATCGTAGCGGTCCGGGGGATCGAGCCGGGGGCACAGGGCCGGCATATTGCGGAACTCGTCGATGGTGCATTGAGTGCCGAGCACCAGGAATCCCTGATCCACCGCCAGCCCCATGGGTCGGGAGAAGCCGAAGAAGTGGGTATTCGGTCCGGCTCGACTCGAGCAATTACCAGCCGGCCCGCCTGGTAGGTGGAGATCGCTAGTGCGATTCCCAGCTGGCGCAGGATGTCCGGCAGGTTGGTGGAGTGTACCGAGCGCAGCAGCAAGGCCGCGGCGGGTCCGGTTGATTCATGGCAGCCTCCGGGAGTCGGCTGCCAGGCCGGCAGAGTAGTATAACGCGGTCAGGCTCGGGTAGTGGTAGGGCAATCGCGTGAAGCTCAGAGCTTATCCGTCAAGGCTCCGAGTCTATCCGTTTTTCTCGTTCCCATGCGCTGAGACTACGAAAGTATTCAATTTCCCCGGAAGCGGTGGGATGAAGTCACCGTATTTCACGCTGAATTCTGTATCACATAGGGCTGAGGAGAAAAGTTTTCGGCTAAACGAACGAGATTATGTCTCTGGCTCCCACGCTCCAGCGTGGGAGCACATTCCAGACGCTCCAGCGTCGTGAGACCTTGGCCCGAGTAGAGCGAGGGATATAACCCGGTCGGGCTCGATCGTTGCCTTTTCTCGTTCCCACGCGCCGCGTGGGAACGAGAAAGTGAGGCTCGGAGTCTATCCGTTGAGATTCGGAGTCTCATCGTTGAGGCTTAGAGCTTCGACCGCCTTGCCCTTCCTCATTGTTTCTGGTGATTCAGACTGCTTCTTTTTTGGAGTGCGGCGGCAAGCAGCTTGCTCTGTGCTTCAATGAGCACGTAGGGCAGGAAAGCGCAGCGCATCCTGCCTTTCTCCGGCCCTACCCTGTGCGCCGGATCGAGATCGGAATCGCAATCGGAATCCCGATGTCGATCCCGATTTCGGGCATGACGTATCCCAACCAACCCGGTCGATGCGGTTCGCTGAATATCGACACACCCTGGAACCGGCTGGGTCTGGTCTCTCAAGGGATTCCAGCGCACCGAGCCCAACAGGCTATGGATCGATGGACACGCTTCACTTGGTGCAACCTAACGAACCGCCGCGGTACGGAAACCTCCGCGGAATGATCGCAACCCCTGCGATCAGTTTGACAGACGCTTGCTTTACTCATTTTACTCGACTCGATAGCATCCATATTTTACCTGGATTTTACCCAGACGGACAGTAAAGTTACGGAGTAGTAAAACATGGGCAGGCAGGGCCTGTTAAACTGGCGGTTACCGTCTCACCGACCGACTCGATCAGCCGAAGGTCCCGCTATGAACAAGCTCCAAGCCGTTCCCGTTCCCGACAACAATCCCGAGAGGCCGGAAACTCTACCCGATCGGGTATCTCCCGAGACCTCCAAGATCGACCTCAAAGATCCGGCGTTTTACCTCAACCGGGAGCTGACTTGGCTCGAATTCAACCGCCGGGTGCTGCACGAAGCGGCCGATCCCCGCACCCCTCTGCTGGAGCGGGTCAAGTTTCTGGCTATCGTCAACAACAACCTGGACGAGTTCTTCATGAAGCGGATCGGCGGACTCAAGCAGCAGATCGCCGCCGGGGTACGCAAGACTTCGGTGGATGGACGCACCCCCGAGCGGCAGGTCAGGGAGTGTCATGCCGTGTGCCGGGAGCTGCACGCGGAGCAGAAGCGGATCTTCGATGAGCTCTTGTCCCTGCTCGCGGCCCACGAGATCCGGATCGTCAAGGTAGCAGATCTGCCGGAGACCACTCGGAAACAATTGCGGGAACATTTCAGCACCGACATCTTTCCGATCCTCACACCTCTGGCCATGGACCCGGCGCACCCCTTCCCCTTCATCTCCAATCTGGCGCTCAATCTGCTGGTGACCCTGCATTTTCCCGGCGCCGGCGAGACCCATATGGCGCGGGTGAAGGTGCCGGTAGCCAAAGACATCTCCAAGCGTCTGATACCAATCGACGGTGGCCATAGCTTCGTGACCCTGGACGATCTCATGGTCGACAACCTGGACATGCTGTTCCCAGGCATGGAGATCGAGTCCTGCGAGCTGTTCCGGGTTACCCGCAACGCCATCGTGGAACCGTCCGAAGAGGCGGCGAGCGATCTTTTGGAGATGATCGAGACGGAGCTGCGGGAACGCCACTTCGCACCTATCGTGCGGCTGGAAGTGGAGCAGGGCATGGCCCCGGTCCGGCGCGGTATGCTAGCCGCGGAGCTGGGGCTGGACGAGACCGAGGATGTGTTCGAGACCGAAGGCATGATGGCCATGCGCGACCTCTTCGAGCTGGCCACACTGGATCTCCCCGACCTGCGCGACGAGCCGCATCGCCCGGTCGAGCATCCGCTGTTCGCCCAAGACCGCCGCAGCATCTTTCATATCATCCGCGAGAACGGGCCCCTGCTGCTCCAGCATCCCTATCAACCCTTCGCGACTACGGTGGAACGCTTCATCGACACCGCGGCGGAGGACCCCAAGGTCCTGGCCATCAAGATGACCCTCTACCGGACCTCGGCCGAGGGCAAGATCCTCGATTCCCTGATCCGGGCCTCGCGCAACGGTAAGCAGGTGGCAGTACTGGTGGAACTCAAGGCCCGTTTCGACGAGGCCGCCAACATCCGCTGGGCGCGGCGGCTGGAGGCCGAGGGCATCCACGTCAACTATGGCGTGCTGGGCTTCAAGACCCACTGCAAGCTCATCTTCGTCGTCCGCCGGGACTATGCGCGGCTACGCCGCTACTACCACGTGGGCACCGGTAATTACCACTCGGGCACCTCGAAGCTCTATACGGACCTAGGGATACTGGGCTGCGACGAAGACCTGGGACAGGACATCACCGAGCTCTTCAACTACATTACGGGCTACTCGCCGCCGCCCAGGTATCGCAAGGCCCTGGTCGCACCCTACCGGATGAAGGACAGCATCCTGGAAAAGATCCGACGCGAGATTCGCCACCAGGAGGCAGGGCGCGACGGGTCGATCCAGATCAAGATGAATGCCCTGGAGGACAAGGACATCACCCGGGCCCTCTACGAGGCCAGCCACGCGGGGGTAACGGTCGATCTCATCGTGCGCGACACCTGCCGTTTCCGTCCCGGGCTCCCCGGTCTGTCGGAGAAGGCGCGGGTGGTGAGCATCGTCGGACGCTTCCTGGAACACGCCCGCATCCTCTATTTCCGCAACGGAGGGGACGAGGAATATTACATCGGCTCCGCGGACATGATGAAGCGCAACCTGGAGAGTCGGGTGGAGGTTCATGCACCGGTGGAGGACCCGGAAATGCGCCAGGAGTTGCGGTTGATCCTGGATGCGCAGCTGGCCGACCAACGTTCCGCTTGGGACATGCAGTCCGACGGCACCTATAGCCAGCGCCGACCGACCGACGATACCGCCAAGGGTGTCCAGGAGACCCTGATCGGCGTCGCCAAGCGGCGCCTGGCGGCGGCCTCAAGACACCAGGAAAAAAAGATCCGCTCCCGCCTGCTCGGCCATTTCCAGCGCCGGTTGCGCAGCAACAAGGAGCAAGGGTAGGCCGCGTCGAGACGCTGGCATCGGCGCCACCGCCCGTAGGATGGGCAAAGCAAGCGTTCATCAAGCTGAGCTCAAGGTTTCGGTCATTCTGCGGCGGTCTCCGCACCGCGGCTGCTGGTTAGATGCACCAAGCGAAGCGTGCCCATCGATCCATCTGTTGGGCACGGCGCGATCTACCGTCGGCTCGATCACCAGTTCGGCAGTGCGTACCTTTGTCCAACCTACCCGACTCGCTTTCAGCTAAGTCTGCTCCCCCGAACAGGGCGGGTCAGGCGCGTGCGCCTGGCGCCGCGATTGCGGCGGCGGGCGCGCCGTCACCCGCCGGAAGTAGCTGGCATACAGCGGATGGGGCAGGCTTATCCGCCCTATGCGGACTTATAGCATCTCCGAGAAACTCCGCGGCGCGGAGCCTCCGCATTCCCACGCGG
>Ga0049114_1000044_pt1 | contig 33781 bp, 35 predicted proteins | sample WorMettanBELIZE2_FD_55211 | JGI IMG/M metagenome (GOLD analysis project Ga0049114, IMG submission 55211) | Marine gutless worms symbiont microbial communities from Max Planck institute for Marine Microbiology, Germany - Olavius tantulus BELIZE.2 | ecosystem: Host-associated > Annelida >... | reverse complement strand
CCGCTTTTTCGTTGCCCCGTGCCTTGTTGAACACAACGTACAAGCACAAGGACGTGAAATCCCGCCGATAGGCGGGGCCCTGAACCCTGATCCACATTTTTTAAGATAGGTTCAAATAATTAAGATGCGACCCCATCGGTTCAAGATACCTCGGTTGCGGCGTAACCTTCCGGGGTAAGAAACGCACTGGTTTTGAGGCTGTTCATATCCACCAGACCTTTTTCGAACAACGATTTGACCGATTCCAGGGTATCGTTGGGAGCCTGTGCCGCGGCGGCCACGATGTCGCTGATGTCCATGATGCCCGGCGGCCCGTTGTAGTTCCACTCTTTGGCCAGGAGTTCGAGCACTTTTCTTTCTTCAGCTGTGGGTGTCAACCGTGCTCTCCTCGGTTTATGTTACAGCTTTTGCAGGTATTCCGTTGCGATGGGCGGGTGGTATAGGTCTATGCCGTGCGCTGAAACATCTGGATCGGTATCGGGTTCGGAATCGGTATCGACTTCGAAGCCAGCCATCCTGTCCCGATTCCGATAGCGATACCGACGCCGAACATGCCTGGGTCCGGTTTTCTTCGACACGGTATTGTGATGACAAGACATCTTGTGTTCAGACGAGAGGAGATATCCGGCCCCATGGCCGGCGCTATGAGTGCAGAAGAGAATTCTCGCCTGGGCGACAGATTCACTGAATATCAGGGTCGGAGAGTGCCCCGACCACTTCCCGGCAAAAGTTCGGAATATCCGCCACCACGCGCCCCCAGACCAGGTTGCCTTCCCGGAAAGCGGACTCGTCGACCCAGACCGCCCCGGCGTTTTCCATGTCGTCCTTGATGCCGGTACTTCCGGTGACCCGCTTGCCGTTGACGATACTGGCACTGGCCGCCACCCAGCCGGCGTGGCAGATAAAGCCCAGAATTTTCTGCTGCCCATTCATATCCCGCACCAGTTCCAGCACATGGGGGTCTCTTCGGAGCTTATCCGGGGCCCAGCCGCCGGGTACCAGCAGGGCGTCGAACTGATCGGCGGTGACCTCACTGGCGGCCAACTCGCTTTCCACCCTCAAACCGCCGCTTTTACTGATGTAACGTTCACCTGCCTTGGAGGCGATTACCCGGACATATGCCCCTTCCTCCTGAACACGCATATACGGCACCCAAAATTCAAGATCTTCGTAGCCGGGGCCGACGAGTATACCGATGGTTTTTCCGCTCAAACGCATAGGCAAGCCTCCATGAATCCCCAATCATCTGTAAAACTGGGGCATCCGTTTCTTTGAACAGTCCGGGCACAGGGAATGCTTGATCTGACTTTCGGAATAGTCTTGGACATATTTTCCCAAGGGAACCCAATCATTTTTTTTGTCATAGATCCGGTGACATTTAATGCAGATCGCTTCCAGTGTTCCTATCGTGTTGAGAATGACATTGGTTGTCGCTCGAAGTCGCCAGCTCATTTCTTTCAGCATGTCAATTGCCAGATCCGGATTTCTTCGGATGGTCTCCAGCATATTCCATCTATCGATGGTCAGGGCCTCTGTCGTCATCATCGCCACCACACTGGCTGAGCGCTCCAGCTCATCGATCAGGGCCAGTTCACCAAAGTACTCATACTGTCCGAATACGTGGAGTAACTTCTCATTTCTTCGGCCAAGCCCTTTTATCACCTGGACTTTTCCCTCCACGACGATAAAGAGTCGGTCATCCTTGCTGTTTTCCTCAATGATGACATGTCCCTTTTGGTACCGATGAAGCTTTGTCTTCTTGGCGATTTCTTGAACGTCTTCTATATTCAAGCGGGCAAACAGCGGAACCCTTTGAAGTAAAGATATTACATCCATATGCATACTCCTTGAGAAGTTCTATCTAGTATCGTGTCCCGGAAATTATTTCCAAAATTAAAACCCGTTCTGATTGAGAGACGGTGCACAAATGCCAGCGTATCGGAGTCATCGGAATCGGTATCGGGTTCGGCATCGGTATTGAATTCGACTAAAATCGTCCTGTCTCGATTCCGATACCGATAGCGATCCCGACCCCGAGCATCTATGGGTGCGCATTCTGTCAACACGGGCTTGTATTGACAGAAACACGCTTCGCTTGAACGAAACAAATTTTTGGCAATTGCTCTAAGCCCTTTTATGAATCTCCTACTGTTGTTAATTTCAGCAATAGTTTTGGTACATAATTCCAGGACACGACACTAGTGACAAGAGTCGTAAGTGATAAGAGTCGTAGACTTCTCGAGATGGATGGCCGGAAACCTCCATTTTTCTGACGATGTGTTGAAGATCACTGAGTAGGCTGTAATGAAGGATTATATGTCTTACTGCTTGTCATCGGTTTCGGTTTGTTTGGAGCCGATCGAGGTCGAGTGCACCTGTTTTCCAAGGTCTCCATCACTGTGTAAACCTAAAGCCGATTCCCGGATAATCAAATCTTGATCGCCGGCTTTTAGCCTGCGTACGCCTCCTTTTCAAGGCGGTCCAGAAAATGGGTGTCGATGCGGACCCCGGGACCTTCCGGGAGTTCCAGCGCTTCGATTTCTCCGGGTGACGGCATGGAATCCATCGCCGGGTCGGCGGCATTGATCCGGCATTCAATAGCCCATCCGTCGAGCCGGATATCCTGCTGGTCAACAGACAATGGCTTGCCGTCGGCGATCCAGATTTGTTCCCGGACAATGTCCACACCGGTCATCATCTCAGAGGCTTCCCGTCTGTAACATAAATTTTTCCCGCCTGTACATCCACAAGGGATGGGGCATCAACAATCAGGGGAGATTATTTTCAAAAAAATATTTAAAATATACTTGACATATAAAAATTAAATATGTCAGGTATATTTAATCTAATTATAATTGCGGGATAATTTGAGCCAATGAAAGCTGAAGCCAGAAATGCAGAAACCAAACTGCCGCTTGGTGTTGCCGCCTATGAAAAGATCTATCAAAAAATCGTAAGCCTCGATTTTGAACCTGGCCAACGCCTTGAAGAGAAGCAGTTAATTGAACAATTGGGAATGGGTCGTACGCCGATCCGGGAAGCCCTTTTGCGTCTGGTTGGGAACAACATGGTCGAGTTACAGCCAGGCAGGGGATATATCGTTCGGCCCATTACGCTTCAAAATATCAAGGCAACATTTGAAATGATGAAAATTCTGGAAACCGGTGTGGTAAGCCTTGCCGTTCGACAGAATGTAACTCCCTTATTGATCAAGATGGAAAAGGCGAGTGCTGCCGTGAAATCGGCGATCCAGGACAACAATCCCCTCAGGCTGGTGGAGGCCAATCATAAGTTTCATCGATACTATGCCCAGTGTTCGCACAACGAATATCTTATTCGCGGGATAAATCAAATCCGAAGTGAGGCCAAACGGTTATCCTATCTTTCATATGTCAACGAAGTCGATCCTGTAATATCTCTCAGCGACCATTACAAGTCTGTAATCCGTGAACATGACCTGATTATCACCTGTTTGAGAGATAAAAATGAAGATTTGCTGAAAAAGACGGTTCTTGAACACATATCGGCATTTCAACGGCGAATAATTTTTTTTATATGAGCTCTTGATAGTGCAGGTCGTTTCACACAAAACTTCTTGAATTTATGCAAACCCGTATAGGAGGGAGAGATGAAGAAAATATTGTTTGTGTTGATCAGCGCTGTATTGGTTATCGGACTATTTTCCGATGCGATGGCTAAAACAAAATGGGATCTGCATCTGAACTATCCGGCCGGAAATTTTCATTCCAAGGGCGCCCAGGAATTTGCCGACCGGGTAAAGGCCGCCACCAACGGGGAGCTGAGAATTGTGCTGCATCCCGGCGCTGCCCTCGGATTCAAAGGGCCTGAACTGCTTCGCGCCGTGGCCGAAGGGCAGTTGGCCGTTGCCGAGGTGCCCACCGGCATGGTGGAGGGCGATGCGCCCGTGCTGGCCCTGACGGCCCAGCCGTTTATCTCCACCAACGCGTTTGAACAACGCCTGCTCTACCAGCTTGCCAAGCCGACCTATGCCCGGATTCTCGCCAGGTTCGGACAGTTCACCCTCTATTCTTCGGTATGGCCGTTCTCCGGCATTTACACTCAACGGGAGATCAAATCGGTCAAAGATCTGGAGGGCCTCAAGATGCGGGTTTACGACGGTACCGGCCTGGCTTTCGGCGACGCCACCGGGATTGCCGCCCGTAAGATGCCCTTTTCCGAGGTCTATCCCGCCATGAAGGCCGGCCTGCTCGACTCCATGTACACTTCTTCGGTATCGGGCGTGGACGCAAAGGCCTGGGAGGTGCTCAAATACTTTACGCCCATCAATATCGTGGGGCCGGTGAACATGGTCAACGTAAATCTCGATGCATGGAATCGGCTTCCGGAAAAAATGCGCAAGATCGTCATGGAGATTGCAGCGGAAATGGAAGACGAAATGTGGAACTTGGCCAGTGAAATGGATCGTAAAAGCCGGGCAACGCTTCAGGCAGAGGGGATGACCATCACGCCGGTCAATTCCGATTTCCGGGCCGAGCTCAACAAACTGGGCGAAAAGCTCCGTGCCGAATGGGCCAAGAAAGCCGGTGCCGATGCCCAAAAAATTCTCGATGAATACTATCGCATCACCGGCCGGAAAAAGTAACCGGCGGTTTCGTCGGTCGGCATTAACCAGCGGAGAAGAAACCCGGTCGACCTGCGGGTCCCTCTCCCTTCCACGTGATTCCAGGTGAATCCATGAACGCCGTCATTCGAATCATCGAAACGCTCAGCGACTGGATGGCCAAGGTGTCGGCCGTCATGCTGGGGCTAATGTCCATTCTGATATTGGTGGAAATCTTTCTGTGGAATGTATTTGAAAAAACGACCCTGATCGCAGACGAGTACTCCGCCTACGGCCTGGCGGCGATCATTTTTCTCGGATCGGGCTATTGCCTCAAGGAAAGAGGGCACATCCGCATCCCTATCATTCTGAACCTGCTTCCGGAAAAACCAACGCGGGTAATCACCTTCGCCGCATCGGCTGTTACCACCCTCTTCATGGGCTACATCTGGTGGTATCTTTTCAAGATGGTGCAATCCACCGTCCGGTACAATTCCACGTCAGGCACCCTCACCAATACACCGCTCTGGATTCCCCAGACCATCATGCTGATTGGTGCCGCCTGCTTTTTTCTGCAGATGATCGGGACCACCCTGGCAACCTATCGGGCCATTGGAACAGGGGAGGACGTCGTATAGTGGATGCAAGCATGACGACCATGTCTGTCGTGGTGTTCGGTACGTTATTCCTGACGCTGAGCGCCGGTATCTGGATCGGTTTTTCGCTGTTCATCGTCGGATTCGTGGGGATGACGCTGTTCAGTTCATTGCCGGCCGGAAACAACCTGGCCTCCTCCGTGTGGGCCACCATCGAGAAATGGGAATACGTCGCACTTCCCATGTTCATTCTGATGGGAGAAATCCTCTTCCGATCAGGGATCTCCGAGCGGCTCTTCCGTTCCCTGGTGCCGTGGCTATACCGGCTTCCCGGCGGACTGCTTTTGATGAACATTCTCTCCTGCACCTTGTTTGCCGCCGTATCCGGTTCAAGCGCCGCCACCACCGCCACTGTGGGGCGGATTACCCTGGCCGAACTGGACAAACTCGGATACGACAAGCGCCTAGCCATGGGATCGCTGGCCGGGGCCGGTACCCTTGGCTTTCTGATCCCGCCGTCGTTGATCATGATCGTATATGCGATTCTCGCAGAGGTCTCCATCGGAAAGATGTTCGTCGCCGGAATTCTTCCCGGACTCCTGCTGGCCGGCGTTTACTCGGCCTATATCATCTACCGCGGCATCCGAAATCCGGACATTGCCCCCAGAAGCCAGGAGACTTATACCTGGGGGCAGCGAATCCTGGCACTCCGGGACCTTGCCCCCACGGCCCTGTTAATCCTCATCGTGCTGGGCAGTATTTACGCAGGCGTGGCCACACCCACCGAGGCTGCAGCGCTGGGCGTTTTCGGCTCTACGGTCTTTGCCGTGATCAACCGGCAAATGACCCCGCGGATCATGCTGGAATGCCTGGTCGGTGCGGTCAAGACCACCGCGATGATCATGATGATCGTGATGGGGGCCGGGTATCTTTCGCGCGTCATGGGGTTTTTGGGAATTCCAGCGGCCATCACCACTGCCATCATCGAGTTGGAGCTTTCGCCCTACGTGCTGATGATCCTGCTGGGGGGAGTCTACGTCATTTTGGGCTGTCTCCTGGATGGATTCTCCATCGTGGTCATGACCCTTCCCGTTTCGCTTCCAATGGTCACGGCAGCCGGATTCGATCCGATCTGGTTTGGGATCTACCTGATCCTCATGGTGGAGGTCAGCCAGATCACCCCGCCGGTCGGCTTCAACCTCTTCGTCATCCAGGGGCTCACCGACGAACCCATCATGAGGATCGCCAGGTATGCATTTCCGTTTTTCCTGCTCATGTTGCTGACCACGGCGATTCTCACGGTGTTTCCGGGAATCGCCATGCTCCTGCCGAACCTGATGGTGGGCAAATGATTCTCGGCTGCGCCGAAAATCATGAAGAAAGACAACAGCCAGGGGCAGAAACTCCCGGCCAATAGCCAAAGCCCGCCGCGCTAAACTGGCCAAACGGGCAACTGGCAAACTGATTAACTGGATTCGGTTCTTTGGTGGGCAACGGCAATTGACCGCACGACCATCGAAGTCCAGGAGGTGAAACACAATGCACATCGATCTTAACTGCGACATGGGAGAGAGCTTCGGCGCCTATCAACTGGGCATGGATGCCGAAGTCATTCGCCACATCACCTCGGCTAACATCGCATGCGGATGGCACGCGGGCGACCCGCTGGTCATGAACCGGACCGTTCAACTGGCTGTCGAAAACGGCGTCGGGGTGGGCGCCCATCCGGGTTATCCCGACCTGCTGGGCTTCGGCAGGCGAAACATGGCTTGCACGCCGGAAGAAGTGCGCTTCTACATGATATATCAAATCGGTGCCCTGAAAGCCTTTTGTGCGGCCAACGGAACACAGCTCCGGCATGTGAAGCCTCACGGGGCACTGTATCTGACAGCCGTGGAAAATGCCGAGGTGGCACGTGCGGTGGCCGAAGCCATCGTGGCAGTGGATCCGAATCTTACCTACGTTGCGCTGGCCGGGAAAAAAGGGGAGCTGATGACCCGAATCGGCAGCGAAATGGGGCTCAAGGTGGCCTATGAAGCCTTCCCGGACCGCGCGTACACTCCCGAGGGAACCCTGCAGTCCCGAAAAGAGCCCGGCGCCGTGATCAAGGATCCCAAGGTCGTTGTCGAACGCGCCCTCACAATGGTTCTTGAAAAGCGCGTCATTGCCGTCGACGGCACATCCTTCCCCCTCGAAGCCGATACCCTTTGCGTACACGGAGACACGCCCACGGCCGTTGACCTGACTAAGGGTATTCGAAAGGCCTTGGAATCCGAAGGGGTCGAACTGTCCCCCATGGGAACCGACGATTGAGGGGGTGAAGCAGTCCGAAATCCCTTCCGAATGCAAAAAAACAGGCGGAGGCCCCTTAAGTGCCCCTGAAGTGCGGGTGTCATTCACGTACTGCAAAGATGACATCGAGAATGAACATGAAGAAGCACCTTATTGAAAAATGGGCATATGGATTCGTTGTGTTGATCGGCATGGCAGCCCTGTACGGCGGTTTGCCGTCGATTGCCGCAGGTGAGGTCAAGATCGGTGTGATTTACCCTTTCACGGGCGGATCCGCGGCTGCCGGCCGTGAACTGGAGATCGGTGCACGGCTTGCCGCCGATATCGCCAACCGGAAAATGCCTGGCCTGGCCATGGATATCGCAAATCATGCGGGGATCCAGAGCCTGGGCGGCGAAAAGGTCCGGTTGTTGTTTCGAGACCACAAGGGAGATCCCCGTCTGGGTGCCGATCTGGCGGAAACCCTCATCACGTCGGAAAAGGTCCAGGGGATCATCGGGAGCTACCAGAGTTCGGTGACCCGTGCCGTCAGCGACGTTTGCGAGCGCCACGGCATCCCCATGATCAACGGGACATCCACCTCACCAGCGCTGACACAGCGCTGATATCAGTGGTTCTGGCGCACCACCCCTCACGACAAATGGTTTACCCGGGACGTGTTTGCGCTCCTGGTCGGGTTGACCGAGGGAAAGGTGCAAGGTGTTCCGCGTGTTCCCAAAAGGGAAATCGGAACCATCGCCTCGGCTTGTGAAAACTCCGAATGGGGAACGCGCGTTTCAGACCTCATCCGGATGATGGCCGATGAGTACGGCTTTGAGCTCGGCCCATCCTTGCTGCATTCGGCAAAAGCCAAGGATTTTTCCCGCGAGGCGGGCACCTTTGTGGAAGGGCGGCCCGGTGTCATGCTCTTTGCCTCCTACACCGCGGATGCGATCCTGATGATGAAGGCGCTGCGGGCCCGGCACGCCGCCCCCAAAATCATCTGGGGTCAGGATGCGGGGTTTGAGCGAATCGAATTCCGCGGCATGCTGGGATACGATATCGAGGGCGTGCTGACCCGCACGGTTTTTCACCCGAAGCTTGCGGGCGCCAAGAAGATCGTCGGCCAGGTCAACGCGTTGTACAAGCACAAAAAAAGAGCCGGGGACGACATGGGCGGCGCTGCCGCTCGGGCGTTTACCGCCGTGCAGACCTGGATTCATATTTTGGAAAAAGCCGGATCCACAGAGGCGGCCGACATCCAAAAGGCGGCCAACCGCATCCACATTCCTGGAGACCAGCTCATCGTTCCATGGTATGGGATCCGTTTTGCCGAGGAAGGTGGGGAAAAGGGTCAGAATGTTCTGGGATCCGGTCTGATCGGGCAATACCAGATAGACACGGACGGGAACCTGGTGATGGAAATCGTTTACCCGTTTGAATTGGCAACCGCAAAGATGATCTATCCGTTTAAAGGATTTTAAGTCTTCTTATCCGGAGAGGCCCCAATTTGCGGCAGATTCGCCTCAGGGATGGCCGAGGGGCGTTTGGGAGAGTCGTGAAAATGGAAAGCGGTCTGTTTGAAAAGCCGGTATTCCGCCTGGCGGGAGACCGGGGGCTTCTGGTCGAATATGGCGGTAGCATCGATCCGGCAATCAACCAGAAGGTGCGAGTCATGTCCCTTGCACTGGAGCAGGAAATGCCCGTGGGGGTTACGGAAGTTATCCCCACCTATCGTTCCTTGCTGATTGTCTATGAGCCGGATAAGATCCGGCCGACGCAACTGGAACAAGTGCTGGAAAGCACCGAGCAGCGCCTGGATGACATCCGCATTCCACCGCCGGAGGTCGTGGAAATTCCAGTCTGTTACGGCGGAGAATTCGGACCGGACATCGAGCATGTGGCCGAGATCCACGACCTGACCGTGGAAGACGTCATCCGGATCCACTCGGAACCGGAATACCGGATCTACATGGTCGGATTCACACCGGGCTTTCCGTTTCTCGGTGGACTTTCCGAAAAGCTCCACACGCCCCGGCTGGAAACCCCCCGTACGAAAGTTCCCCGCGGATCCGTCGGCATCGCCAGCAACCAGACCGGGATTTATCCCATTGCCAGTCCCGGCGGATGGCAGCTCATCGGCCGCACCCCCCTGAAACTGTTTGCCCCGGAGCGGGAGAATCCTATTCTGTACCAGGCCGGCGATTTTTTGCGGTTCAAACCGATATCGATGGCCGAATACGGGAGACTGGAAAAAGAGGAGGGAGTCTGATGGGCACCTTTCTAGTCATCGAACCGGGGCCCTTTTCCACGGTCCAGGATCGGGGAAGGTGGGGATACCAGCAAATGGGATTGCCGGTTTCCGGAGCGCTCGATCCCCTGGCCTTCCGCTTGGCAAATCTTCTTGTCGGAAATCCGGAAAATGCCGCGGTGATCGAATTTACCATCGTGGGGCCCCAACTGGCTGTCATGAAGGAAGTGGATATCGCGGTCACCGGTGCCGATATGCAGATGAAACTGAATCACATGCCGGTGGAACATTGGAGGACCATCCGCGTCAAACCGGGGGACCTGCTCAGCTTCCAGTCGGCGAAACAGGGCTGCCGCGGATATCTTGCCGTTACCAGCGGGATCGATGTGCCGGAGGTGATGGGAAGCCGCTCCACCTTCACGGGGGGAAAGCTCGGGGGGTACAACGGCCGTCCCCTCCGAAAAGGCGATATTCTGAAAAGCAGCCCCGGCAGGCCCCTTGAATGGCCCCGGCGGCTGCCCGAATCATACACACCGCCCTATTCGGGTCATGTGGAATTGCGGGCTGTTCCCGGGCCCCAGGACGATTTTTTCCAGGAGGGTCTGGAAACGCTGGTCGGCTCCGAGTACACGGTTTCGGGAAGGGCCGATCGTATGGGATACCGCCTGGAGGGACCGGCAGTGGTGCAAAAAGAGGGGGCTCCGCAGAGCATCATTTCCGAACCGACGATGCCCGGCGGTATCCAGGTGCCCACCGACCATCAGCCCATTGTCCTTCTGGTGGAGCAGACCGTCGGCGGTTACACGAAAATCGCTACGGTGATTTCCACGGACATCTCCCGGATCGCCCAGGCCACGCCGGGGGACACTTTCCGGTTCAAGCGCGTGGACATCGAGGAAGCCCACCGACTGTACCTCCGTCAGCAGGAGAAACTGGCCACGCTAGCCGAGTTGCTGGGGTAGGCTAAAGTATTTATGAGGAGAAGATGATGACCGACAGTGTATGGCTTCAAAACCTGACCTGGGAAGAGGTTCGGGAAAAGATTCCCGAGTGCCGGGGAACGATTCTCCTTCCTGTGGGGAGTACCGAGCAGCATGGTCCACACTTGCCAGTGGGAACGGACACCCTCGTGGCCATGGCGCTGGCGGAGTCGGCGGCAGCAGAGGCCCATGTTCTTGCGGCGCCACCGCTCTGGTTCGGGTGGAGTCCTCATCATATGGTACTTCCCGGCACCATCACGATTCGGCCGGAAATCCTGGTAGAAGTCGGCTTTGACATGGTCGCGTCGCTGCACCACCATGGGTTCGACAAGATGGTGTTTATCAACGGACACCGAATCGTCAACGTCACCTGGCTGCAAATGGTCGGCGAGCGCGCCAAACGGGAACTGGGTGTGAAAGTGGTTATTTTTGATCCGGCTTACATGTCCAAAGAATTCGTAGGGAGCATGGGCTGGGGAGAGGTGGGGCATGCCGAAGAGATCGAAGGGTCGCATATGTGGCATTACTACCCGGATCTGGTCAAAATGGATCGCGCAAAAGACAACCCGCACCGGCACCACCCCCGTTACCACGTGGATCCCGGTTTTGCCGAGGATACGCTCTGCTATGTGCCCAGTAGCCCTGAAGAAATGAAGGTGATGGCCGAATCTGCCGGGGGCACTTCCGGAGAACCGAGCAAGGCATCCCGGGAAGGGGGGAAGGCATACCACGAGCACCTGGTCACCCGTCTGGTGGAAGTGATCCGAATGGTTCAAAAGGATTGATCGTGGAAGAATGGTCCAAAAACCGATTTCTGAACATCTTCGTGCTCATCGTCATGGCCGGTATTGTCGTGGGTCTTTTTTATCGGGCCTACAAATGGCCCGTGGGCCAGAGCGGGGTACATCCACCCGAAAAGAAAACCAAAACCGTATCCACAAGTAAAGCGCGTTCCCCTATCCAAGGCCATCGAGTGACTCTGTTGCGGGGTCGACCGGTGACCGCATGGAAAAATAAACTCGTATACCATGGCCTCGACAACGGCCGGATCCATATCGCGGTTTATATCCTGGATCTCGATCCGGAAGTGCCCTATCATCACAAAATTCCGATAAAAGAGGCCAAAAAAGGCTTTCGCCTGGGCGGCCAGAAATTTCAGCTGGAAGCCTATGGCAAACATCGCATCCGGCTGGCGGCACCGGATTTGGCCAAAAAAGGAGGGCTGTCGTAATAAGGCCGGTGTATCGGTGAAAGTAAGGGTAAATTCCGTACAAAACGATTTCCCCTCCAGCCGGAATGCCCGGACATCAGCAATGGACGGGAGCAGACTCTCTTGACAGGAGATATTTAAAGCATATACTCATAGTATATACTGGCTTTGACCACAATCTGGAGGAGCCATGCCGGAGATGCGCATACCCTGATTCTCGAAAAGAGAAACGGGGTTTTTTATTTTTTGAGGAGGCGCGTACCATGAAGTCCCCCTCTGAGAAACGCTTGCTACAGCAGCTCCTGGATGTTGCCGGCGTTGCCATCGATGGTTCGAGACCCTTTGACATCCGCGTAAACCGGCCGGAATTCTACCCCAGAGTATTGGCCGGCGGTTCCCTGGCCCTGGGTGAGAGTTACATGGACGGATGGTGGGATTGTGATGCACTGGACCGGTTCTTCGAACGGGTGCTCGGAGCCGGGCTCGACTGCCGGGTGGAGCGATCCAAACAATTGCTCTGGGCCTGGGTAAAAGGTCAACTCACTGGATCCCAGAGTCGTTTTCGGGCATTTGAAATCGGCCGTCAGCACTACGATCTGGGAAACGACTTGTTCACAGCGATGCTCGACCGGCGCATGAATTACTCCTGCGCCTATTGGCAGTTTGCGCAGAATCTTGATGCCGCTCAAGAGGACAAACTGGAGCTAACCTGCCGGAAACTGATGCTCGAGCCGGGGATGTCCGTGCTCGATGTCGGCTGCGGGTGGGGAGGGTTCGCGATCTATGCCGCCGAACACTATGATGCGCAAGTCACCGGAATCACGGTCTCCCGGGAACAGGCGAATCTGGCCCGGGAGCGAAGTCATGGCCTGCCCGTCCGCATCGAACTGAAAGATTACCGAGATTTGCGGGAAACCTTCGATCGCATCGTATCCATCGGCATGTTCGAGCATGTCGGCATCAGCCGATATCGGACCTTCATGAAGGTCGTTGCCCGGTGCGTGAAACCCGGAGGGCTGTTTCTGCTTCACACCATCGGGCGCAACCGATCCGTCAAAACCCTTGATCCCTGGTTTGAAAAATATATTTTCCCGAATGCCATGCTGCCGTCGGCCCGGCAAATCATCACCGCCGCCGAAGACCTCTTTGTTCTGGAAGATTGGCACAGTTTCGGCTCTCACTATGATCCGACGTTGATGGCCTGGCACCGGAACTTCTCCGAAAGCTGGCCCAGTATATGTCGGAGCTATGATGAGCGGTTTTACCGCATGTGGACCTATTACCTGCTGGCCAGTGCCGGCGCGTTTCGGGCCCGTCGGAATCAATTGTGGCAAATCCTGCTCTCGAAAGGTGGTGTAAAGGGTCACTTTCCGGACTACCGAAACATGCGGCCGGGGATAGGCACAAGGGTTGGGAAGAAAAAAGAGGAGGCCACCATCATATGATTACCAACGACACCCTTCATAGGAAAGCCGCGTCAGGGCTCGAATTAACCGTTACCCGGGCCGCCCTCGAGCTTGCCCGGAAGAAAGGCCGGTCTGCTACAATCTGGCTATACAGCCGGCCTCTTGGGGCCGGCTGATGAAATGTCGGCCGCAGTCCGGCAGTTCGCCTGGGCATGCCTAAATCTGTCAGAGGTTTTCAACCGATTTTTCTGGAGGGGATGACCCTTTGGGTTTCGAATCGGGTTCGGCCGGAGTATACCAATTCCGGCGGATTGGAGCTTGGCTGCTGCCGATACTGGCGATTCAGGAGTCTTACGCTGACCGGCGGAAAATCGGTTTTGGATCCTTCTTGCAGACATTCTTGATTCCGTCCCCATCCTGCCTTAGTGTTTTCAAAATATCGAGAACCTGATGAAGGAGGTATTCCATGGCAACATTAACACCGGGGGATCAGGCCCCGGCATTTGAGGCAGGAGATCAGAACGGGAACACGCAACGGCTGGGCGATTTCAAGGGCCGCCGGCTTTTTGTCTTTTTCTATCCCAAAGCAGCTACCTCGGGGTGAACCGTTCAGGCCAAGGCGGTGCGGGACGCACTGCCCGATTTAGATAAGCGCGGCATCGCTGTTGTGGGAATCAGCCCGGATGCAGAAAAACAGCAGAAGAAATTCGATGACAAGCATGGCCTGGGATATCCGCTGCTCTGCGATACCGAACATGAGATCGCCGAAGCCTACGGGGTATGGGGAGAGAAGAAAATGTACGGGAAGACCTTCATGGGGATCGTGCGTTCTTCTTTTCTCATCGACGAGAACGGCAAAATCTCCGCTGCCTGGTACAAGATCAGTCCGAAGAATACTATCCCCGAACTCATGAAAGTTTTATAAAAGCAATTTTAAAAAGCGTCTAAGGGCCCATGGCGGTGTTGCGGGCAGGACCGCAGGGCCCCTGCCCCACGGTCCAGCCCAAAATGCTCACTCTCGTGTACGCTCCGCTTTCTCGCCTGTCTCGCTATAGCTTTGCGACGGCGGATCACCCCGCTCCTTTTTCTCATAAATGTCTGGTACGCAAAGATAATCGATATCTGCTACGAACGCAAAGGTAACCGGCGCCCGCTAGGGCGTCCGGAGAACCGCCTGGATAGCCATTTAGAGCTCATGTTCTCTAACAATGAATGCCGAGGACTTCGAGTGATCGATAAAATTCCCTTCATCCTCCAGCAACGCAGCGCTTAACCTTTGCCCCTCCGGTGAACTCATTGCTTCCATCAGATCTTCTTCTGACTCAAACCATACTTCTGCCACACCATCATATTCAGGCAGCATACCTCTCGAAGATCTCATCCCTTCATTCAAAGGTGTATCTACAGTATGAGATTGCACATATTTCTTTGCCCTCATGTCGCCGGCATTCTTCATAAAGAAAGGTCCATGTTGATTCATCCAATAGTCTTGGAATTGTTCGCGCGTTATGTCAGAACGACGGCTTAAACACATAACTAGTTTGATCATCTCTATATACTCCTTGGTTTATTCTGTTTTTGGATGACTAACGTCTGAGCTGAGTTGAGCTTCAGCGGCGCGGCTTTTTGCGTCCGACTAAAAGCGCAATGTTATACGGTTTTTAAAGCAACCTTGACATTCCCAACTCCCATGCATTCAAACTAGAAGCATCTCGCTTGCCAAGTACCAGCATCATCTTCAAAAGCTGGCGCGCGACAGCAGGGTCAGATGCTCTAAAATTGTTCGGGTCGCGCAGCGCTGTGATACGTTCAATTTTTTCGTCTCGTACGGGTGGATTCTTTACAAGCTTAAGCAATGCATCGTCTGGGAGTTGGTCGATTAGATTAAGTAAACTTTCAACTCGCTGTTGCGTCTTGGCGAACAATCTGACTTCTTTATCAGGGTCAGTTTCGGATATTATTCTTGCTAGGCGAGGACCATCCTCAGGGAGAGCAATCAACATGGCCTCAATCGCAAGCTTTCTCTTTCTGGGCTCTTCACTTAGCAGCGCGTCCATAAAGGACTTGACAAGGTTGGCTTGTCCAACTCGAGCTTTGATGCGCGCCACTGCTTGTTGCCCAGTCGCCAATTTTTGAGCTGAGATTATCTCGGCTTCCTTCAAAGACCTCGATACCAGAAAACCGACAACCGCAATAGAAGCCGGTATTAAAAGGGCTGCAATGATCTGAAACTTGTCCCACCCGTCCTTGCCCTTGTTCTTTAATTTCTCGACGTCCTTAGTGAGCTTATTAACCCTTATAGTCAGATCGTCTGTCATTAATCCCTCTTTCAAAAATGCTTTTCGATGTTCAGCGCTTCAGCGTCTAACTAGTGATTAGCGGTAAATATTTCTCGGATATTGCCCACCTTCTTGGTTAATTTGTCCGTAATGTAAAAGTGCGCTGAGAAAAAGTCAAAATGGCGAGGCTGACTGTCGGCAAACCTAGACCGAGTAAACGATGCCGTCACGTCTTATTTTGTACACCGATCCAGCAGATAGAAAATAGACTTGTAGTAAATCCCGCTGTGAAGGGAGAGACCGATTTCGCAGGTACGGCTGTTGGAATAGCCGGCCGAGCAGACCCTCTCGACGGCCGGTTTTAAATCCGCCAGAGCGGCGGCATTCAGCTCGGGGAAGGAAAATCCGCGATCCCCGGCGAACCCGCAGCATCCCACCCGTTCCGGAACGACCACCTCATCTGCACATTGCTGGGCGACAGCCAGAAATTTTCCGTCCAGCCCCATTTTCTGGGAACTGCATGTGGTGTGAATGGCTACGGTTTCGGGAAGTCGGGTGATGTCCAGTTTATCGAGCAGAAAGTCGTTAGCAAACTCCACCGGCTCATACAGTTTGAGCCGGTCCGTGAACAGACGGCGCATCCGGTAAAGGCAGGGACTGGTATCGCATACCACCGGAATTTCCCCTCCGCGGGATACATCCAGCAGGGCGGCTTCCAATTCGGCGGCTTTTTCGGCTCCCACACGGACAAATCCTTTACTGGAAAACGGCATGCCGCAGCACAGGCGATTCATGTTCGGCGGATACATGGCGCGGTAGCCGGCCTTCTGAAACACCCGTTCGGTGACCTTCATTAGGGGATCGTTATCCGGGTCCCCCTGGGCCGGTCCCATGGTTCGGGCCACGCAACTGGGAAAGTATACCACTGGGCGCCCACCGTTTGGGTTAACGCTCCGTTGCTTCCGGGAAGCAGCAGCGGATGGCATGTATCGGTTCCATAGGGGCAGGCGATTACCGCTCACATGACGGGCCTTTTCGGCGATGGTCGCCATGGCCGATGAGCCGAGCAATTTGTGGACGGCGTCGGTCACGCGCAGTCCGATCCCCATGGTTGCGGTGACCCGATCGAAATGACGGCCGATCTGACGGGCCATGGTTTCCACAGGAGTGTTTTCCACTCTGAATTGCCGCAGCGCTTTGGTCAGCTCCCCGGTATTGATATCCACGGGACAGGCCATCTCGCAAAGGCCGTCGGCCGCGCAGGTATAGTCACCCTGGTACAGGTAGTCCCGCAGGAGTGCCTGAAGTCGTTTTGAATCGTTCCGGCTCCGTTTGAGTCGGGATATTTCCCGCTGGATGGTGATCCGCTGCCGGGGGGTGAGGGTCAGGTTCTTGGAGGGACACACCACTTCACAAAACCCGCATTCGATGCACTTGTCGACGATGTCATTAGCGGCCGGCAGGGGTTTCAGGTTTTTCACGTGGATGTTGGGATCGGAATTCAGGATCACCCCGGGATTGAGCAGATTTCGGGGATCAAAGATATTCTTGATCTCCTTCATCAACTGGTAAGCTTCGGCACCCCACTCCATCTCCACATAGGGCGCCATGTTCCTGCCGGTGCCGTGTTCGGCCTTTAGAGAACCGTCATACTTTTCCACCACCATGACGCTGACATCGTGCATGAACTTCCGGTATCGCTCGACTTCCGGTGTGGTACTGAAGTCCTGGGTAAAGACAAAATGGAGGTTGCCCTCCAGAGCGTGACCGAAGATGATGGCCTCATCGTAGTGATACGTGGCCAATACGTCCTGGAGGTTCAGGGTTGCCTCGGCCAACCGGTCGATGGGAAACGCCACATCCTCGATAATGACGGTGGTACCCGTCTCCCGCATGGCCCCAACGGCCGGAAACAGCCCTTTGCGGATATTCCAGAGGGCGGTGTATTCGTCTACCTGATCGGTGAACTCAAGGGGCCGTTCCCGGGGAATATCCTGGATGGAGTCTGAAATCTGCGCAATCTGTTTATGGAGTGTCTCGGGATCCGACGCCCGTGTCTCTACCAGAAGCGCTGCAGCCTCCGCTGACAGGGTCTTGAGAAAAGCCGGAACCGCGGGTTTGGTTTCCACCGATCGGAGTGCTGGCCGGTCCATGAGTTCCACGGCGGCTACCGGCTGGCCTCTCAATATGGTGGCAGCCATACAGGCCTCCTTGATACCGGGGAAGATGATCAGGGCGCTTGCTTTATGGGGATGCTCTTCAACGGTATGATAGACAATCTCAGAGAGAAAACCGAGGGTGCCTTCCGACCCGATCATCAGGTGGGCCAGGATGTCAAACGGGTCTTCAAAATCCACCAGGGCGTTCAGGCTGTACCCGGTCGTGTTCTTGATCTTGAATTTATGGCGGATGCGCTCGGCGAGAGCTGTGTTTCCACGAACCCGCTGCCCCATGGCGGCCAGGCTGTCCAGCATTTCGGAATGGGTCTTTTGAAAACTCCGGCGACTGTCTGCATCGGCGGTGTCCAGGATGGTTCCGTCCTGAAAGACGACCCGTATGGTGGCAAGGGTATTGTAACTGTTCTGAGCCGTGCCGCAACACATGCCGCTGGCGTTGTTGGCCGCAATGCCACCGATCATGGCGGCATTGATGGATGCCGGGTCCGGCCCAATCTTGCGTCGCAGGGGCAGCAAATATCGATTGGCCTGTCCGCCGATGATACCGGGCTGCAGTTTTATCTTGTCACCGCCGTCGAGAATCTCGTAGGATTTCCAACTGTCCCCGGCAATCACCAGAGCGGAGTCCGTGACGGCCTGGCCCGAGAGGCTGGTCCCGGCGGCCCGAAAGGTGATGGGAACATCACATGCGTCGGCGGCTTTGAGGATCTCTGATACTTCCGATTCGGTTTCCGCCTTGATCACGATCTTCGGAATCAACCGGTAAAAGCTGGCGTCGTTTCCAAAGGCCAGCGTGCGCAAAGGATCGGTGATGATCCGTTGGGCCGGCAGATGGGCTGCAATGAGTTGGGTAAAGCTTTGATAGCGTTCCGACAGATGGGTCTTTGGGGGCATGGGTGTCATGATGATCTCCGCAATCAAACTATGTTTCAAATGCGCTTTGACTCCGAGTCAAAACGTCCTTTTATTACGAACTGCGTGTTATGGGAACCAACTCTTTTCCAATATAATCTGTTTTTTTCATTTTACACACTTTTTCCGGATGCATATTCGGGATGTGGTCAAACCCTGAAACCGAAGGGGAGGTGTCATGATTACCGTAGAATCCGTGGATGAGCAAACATATAAGGTGACTGTGACGGAAAAAAGCACCACAACACATGTGGTATCCGTGGAGACGTCCTATTATCAGAGGCTTACCGGCGGTCGCATTCCGGTTGAAGAGCTGATTAAAAAATCCTTCGAATTCCTTCTGGAACGGGAGAGCAACACTAGTATTCTGAGCCGGTTCGATCTTCCGGTCATCGGGCACTATTTTCCAGAATATGAACGTACCATCACCCAAACGTTCTAGCCATTCCCAATTGTGTCGTGGATCTGGTCACGGTTTTCCTGTATAGGATGTGATGACAATCGATGACACCTTTTTGTATTGAATCTGGGAGGAAGAAATCTCCGTGGCAAACATTGCAGTTATCATTTCATGGATCGGTGGTGCGGCATTTACCTACATCTGGCTCATGCGGGTTGGTAAACTCCGTGACGAGGGAATGGGATGGGTCGATGCGACGATAAAGAAGAACGACCTGGTCCTGTTCGGCATTATCGGGCTCTCTACCCTGGTGGCTATGGTGGTCACCGCTTGAACCCCTCATCCACCTACTTGCCTTCAACATAGGTTCTCGCCCCAACATATCTTCGAGCAAAGTACGTGTTTGACATCGATTCGAATCCGATTTTCCCACCGCTCCGGGGCGCATGGATAAAGGACCCATTGCCGGCATAAATACCGACATGGGAAACCTTCCGACTGCCGGATGTGGCGAAAAACACCAAATCACCTTTCCGGAGCCGACTCCTCGAGATCGGTCTGCCGGCGTGATACTGCTGTATCGATGAGCGGGGAAGATTCAGACCGTTGAGCCGGTAGACGGTCATGGTCAGACCGCTGCAATCAAACCCCTTTTTTGGGGACACACCCCCCCAATGATAGGGAAGACCGATGTAACCTTCCGCCGTCCGAACGATGTTGCCGCGCAAGGCGCTCTCTCCGTATCGTTTGTAACCATCCGGGCGGACGATGTAATATTCCTTAATGATTCTGCGTGACACCAGCTTCTTCGCCCTCGTTCGGGCCTGATCTTTCGAATCAAAATCCCCGAAACGGACTTTAAACAGCCCATCCCGGTCTGCAAAATAATAGGCATCCAGACCGCGCATTTCTAATGAGGCGGCAAAACGCGCGGCATTCTCCAGGTGGCTGAACGCCCCACCCTGGATGGTATACTGAAGCTCGGCCAACGGTTTGCGGGGCCTTTCGGACACAGGAGTATGGGATACCGTTGTCTGATGTCCGCAAGAGACCGGTACGATTAGGGATACCAGAGCGATGAGAAGCCAAAGGATTTGTCGCATCATTTTGTGTCCTGTCGCCATAGCGAATTATCGTTGCTTGTGCGAACGCAGATCTTTCCGCCGCTTACACCTCTTCAAAGCTATTCCCGGAACACTACATGATCAGTCGTGATGTTGGATCCGCTGGATCTGGGCAACCGTCAGTTTCTCCATGGCCCGGGAGAGCCCTCCGGAATCCCCCAGGGCCCGCTGATAATGTCGGAGGGCGGCTTGATCATCACCTATCCATTCGTAATTCATGGCGATCCGGAAGTTGGCGATAAAGTGATTCGGTTTGAGATCGGTAGCTCTTTTTAGATGGTGAACACTCTCCTGGTAGTCCCCCGTGTTCTCATGAACTCGGGCCATGAGCAGCAACAGGGCGAATCGTAGCTCCGGATCGTTTCGTGCCGGATTTTTTAGGAGTAATTCCCGGCAATGATCGATAAGGGAATCACGGGGATCGCCGGTTTCTGAATAGAGCTGTCCGGTCACTTCGGCCCCGAGTTTGTGGGAAATCTGCTGGCGGATGTGTTCGTGGAGTCTTTTCTCGTGAAAATCGTATTCGGTGGCACAGTCTTTGGCGCTGGGAAAAAAGTTGGCTCTCAGCATGGGCAGGGCAATGGCGATGAGGGCGGCCGCCCCAATCAGCCACAACGGGTGGATCTCGCCGCCCCCCGCCAACCGATGGCTGATGGCCAGCACCGCAAGTAGGCCGATGCCGACAGCCAGCACCAGCAGTGGAAGTCTCGTTTTTTCCGGCCTCGGACCTATTTGGGGCGGACCTTCCCGTTGCATTGTCTTTCCCCCAGGATGCGCCGAATGGTGACATTGTGTGTAGCGATCATATCCGTGAAGCGTATTATAGCGGAACTATCAATACATGAAAGAGAAAATCCCGCAGACGTTATCCATGAAATCGATTCGCACCATTGGAAATCGGAAATCGATCTGATACAGGAGAGACTCTGGGGGATCCCGATACACATCGGTTCGTGCCGGGTTCCCGGATTACCTTTCCGATGGGCGCCAAGATCGGATCCGAATAATCATGACCCTTTTCAGGAGCAGTCCCATGAATGAAAATTCTGAAAACGAGCACCCGGATGAGGAGGAAAGTTTTACCGATCTTCTGGATTCGTACAGCTCACGGATGAAGGACGACTTGCAGGTCGGCGACAAGATCGCGGGTAAAATTATTTCCATTGGAAAGGACTCGGTATTCCTGGACACCGGTACAAAAATAGACGGCGCCGTGGACAAGAGCGAACTTCTCGATGACGAAGGCAACCTGGCCTATGCCGAAGGTGACACGCTCGACTTGTATGTGGTGGCCTTTGATGACCACGAGATTCGCCTTTCGCGGGCGATTTCAGGCATTGGCGGGCTTAATATGCTGCAGGATGCCTATGCCAACGCGATCCCTGTGGAAGGCAAGGTCAGCGCCACCTGCAAAGGCGGTTTCCATGTGGAAATTTTTCAGCGACGGGCCTTTTGTCCCATCAGCCAAATGGATATCACCTACATCGAAACACCGGAGGACTATGTCGGAAACTCCTATGAGTTCTTGGTCACGCAGCTGGAGGCTCGGGGCAAAAATATCGTTGTGTCCCGGCGTAAAATTCTGACCGAAGCCATGGAGAAAGAAAAAGCGGCTTTCCTCGACAGTTTAAAGGAGGGCGATCGGATGGAAGGCCGTGTCACCAAGGTGATGCCCTACGGGGCATTTGTGGAACTGGTGCCCGGAGTCGAGGGGTTGGTGCACGTTTCAGAACTGAGCTGGTCGCGGGTGGAGAAACCCGAGGCGGTGGTCCGGACGGGTGATCGGGTCTCCGTTGTGGTGACTTCCATGGGTGGGAAAGACAAGAAGGGACAGCCGAAAATTTCACTGTCCATGAAACAGGTGGCGAGCGATCCATGGGATTCGGCGGCATCGACATGGCGTCCGGGAGACAAGGTGAGCGGCACGGTCACGCGTTGTGCGAAGTTCGGCGCATTTGTGGAAATTTCGCCGGGCATTGAAGGGTTGGTGCATATCAGCGAGATGAGCTATGTCAAACGGGTGGTCCGGCCTGAAGACATCGTTCAACCGGGAGACATCGTTTCCGTTCTCGTCAAAGAGGTCGATCCAGACAACCGCCGCATGTCTCTCAGCCTTCGGGATGCCGAAGGGGACCCCTGGGCGGATGTGTCTGAAAAATTCAGCACCGGTCAGAAGGTCATGGGCACTCTGGAGAAAAAGGAACCCTTCGGCTATTTCATCACTCTGGAACCGGGCATCACCGGACTCCTCCTCAGATCCAAAATACAAAGGGCCGCCGTTTCCGGAGACATCGAAAAACTTAAAGAAGGCGATTCCCTGCCGGTTTTCATTGAAGAGATCCGCGCCCAGGACCGAAAAATCACTCTGGCCCCCGGTGACGACGCCGAAGAGGGCGCTTGGGAAAGTTTTGCTGCGACGAGGGACACCCCTTCCATGAGCGACCTTGCCGAAAAACTGCAACAGGCGTTGAACTCCGGGAAGAAAAAATAAACGCGTGCCATCGGGATTTCTCCCGAGCGCCCTGTCCTCGGGGAAGACACGCGCCCCTGCCACCGAATTGGCAAAAACACGTAAAATTGTGTATATCGGGAATGCCCGGTGACACGGTTACAGATGACGGGTGAACACCACCAAAACAGTTCCCAACGCTAATGGGTGATTCATGGATATGGATTGCAATTGCCACCGCCGGTTCGCATTCTGGGGAATCCTACTGCTCTCTTTGATTGTCTGGAACTGCGCACCGACGCCCACCGTAAAACCGCCCCCCAGAATTTTCGAACCGGGAGTGGAACTCTGGGAACAGGCCGAACAGCTATATGGAGAGGGCGCCTACGAAGAGGCGCAACCGATCTTCGAACAATACCTATCGGAATTTCCCAAAGGCAGCTATGCACCGGCGGCCTGGATGCGTTTGGGGGACATTTACCGTCAGCTCGAGCAGCCGGAACAGAGTATCGCAGCCTATCAGCGGGTCCCGGCAGACTATCCGGACAGTCCGTTGGCTGCCGATGCCTTGATTGCGATCCTACAGGTGTTTTACACGATCGGCGAATATCAAAAAGCCCTGGAAATTGCTTCCAACATCATGGAGCGATCGGTATCCGACCGGCATATATATCTGACCTACAGCCTTCTTGGGGATATCCATGTTGCCATGGGAACACCCCGTGATGCCATCTATTTTTATACCATGGCCCATGACAAGGCATCGGAGGCCGACCAGGCAACGAGCGTTGCCAAACTAAAAGAAGCCATACGACAGCTCGAAACTGAAGACATTCTGGTGCTGTTGAATCAGCTCAGAGACGACCTGCCGATCAGCTATCTGCTCTATCAGCTGGCCATCAATGCAATGGAAGCCAAAGACTACGGAGAAGCCATCGACATCTTCGACGAATTGGCGACGCGCTTTCCCGATCATGAGTACGCACCGGATGCCACGGTTTTGATTGATGAACTCAAAACCAGTTATGTATATCAGCGGGACGTCATCGGAGTGCTGCTGCCCCTGAGCGGCCCGTATCGGCCTTACGGCGTGCGTGCCCTCCAAGGCATCGAACTGGCGCTGTTTCAGCATAATCAACAACCCGATGCGCTGCCCATCCGCCTGATGGTCCGGGATACCGGGGCGAACCCCGAGATGGCGACTCAGTTGGTGCAGGACATGTTCAGGGAACAGGTCGCTGTGATCATCGGGCCGATCATCACGGCCGAGGCTGCGGCGACCGAGGCCGAAGCCCTCGGCATACCGATCCTGACCCTATCCCAGAAAGACGGCATCCCCGAATTGGGAAATTTTGTGTTTCGGAATTTTCTCACGCCCCGCATGCAGGTGGCCACAATGGTTTCCTACGCCATCCATGAACTCGGGCTGAAACGATTTGCCGTGCTTTATCCGGATGAGAATTACGGCGAAACCTTTATGAATCTGTTCTGGGACCAGGTGCTCGAACAGGGAGGGCAGATCGTGGGGCTCGAATCCTATCCGGTGGATCAGACGGACTTTGCCGGGCCCATCAAAAAACTGGTCGGCCTGTATTATCCGATGCCTGGGGATTTCATCCGAAAGGAGGATCCTGCCATTGGGCTCGACGCCGTTTTCATGGAGGAGATGATCCCGGGGCGTGAGCCGCCCGCGGAAGAAACAGAGGAGGACGTGTTGACCCCCCCCGAGGACGAGGGGCCCAAGGCCATTGTCGACTTCGAGGCGGTGTTTCTTCCGGATGCCCCCACCAAGGCCGGGTTAATCATTCCCCAGTTGGCCTACTACGATATCCATGATGTCTTTCTGATGGGTACCAATCTGTGGCACTCGGAGCGGCTGCTGGAGATGGCCGGAGATTACATGGAGGGGGCGCTGGTTGCCGACGGTTTTTATGCGGACAGCCGCTTTGATAACGTGAAACAATTTGTGGCGGAATTTGAAGGGGTCTACGGACGTAAACCACGATTTATCGAGGCCGTGGCCTTCGATACTGCCGGCATCGTTTTCGATATTGTCAACCGGAGCGACTACGACTTTCGAAGCGGATTGAAGCGGGAATTTCTAAACCTGACCAATTACGCCGGCGTGACCGGATGGACCTCCTTTAATGAGACTGGTGAAGCCAAGAAGCAGCTGACCTTGTTGCAGATTCACCGAAACCGTTTCAAGGAGTTAGACCCCTTCACTATGGAAACCCCGCCCGTCTCCCCCGGTTTCCAGACATTGGAGAGCAGCCCTTCCCCGGAACCCTGACGGCGCGGATATGAACCCTGCCTATGCAGCATATAATCTGATCGGAATGGGTCTGTTTTTCTCCCTGTTTCCCCCCTTTCTGCTTTACTCCCGGTTGACCGGAAAATATCGCCGGCAGATGACCCAGCGGCTCGGCAGGTACAACGACCGAACACTCGGGCACATACAGGGGGCGCCGCGCATCTGGATACATGCGGTATCTGTAGGCGAAGTCACGGCGGCGGCTGCCATCATCGAAGCCCTGAAGGAATCGTTTCCACAGGGGGCCATCATTCTGTCGACAATCACCGAGCAGGGTTTCGAAGTTGCCAGAAGCCGTTATGAATCCTTGGCCACGTGTATTCTTGCGCCTATCGACACGGTGTTTTCCACCCGTTTTTCCATCCGGGCCATCCGTCCGGACATCCTGGTGCTTGTGGAAACGGAACTATGGCCCATTTGGCTCCAGGAAACCCGCCGACACGGAATCCCCGCGGTCCTGGTGAACGGGCGCCTGTCGGTACGATCGTTTTCAGGCTATATGAAGATTCGACCTCTAATGCGCTCTGTCTTCGCCAATATCGATATCCTGAGCATGATCAGCCAGGAGGATGCGCTACGTATTCAGCGGATGGGCGCGGACCCCTCTCGGATTCGAATCCACGGAAATGCGAAATATGATGGGTTAATCGAGGCCACCAGTGAAGCGGTTCGGCAGGAAATGGCCCGGCTATTCCATCTGAACGGTACTGAGCCGGTGCTGGTGGCGGGCAGTACCCGCCGTACTGAAGAAGAGATGGTGATCACGGCGTTTCGGCAAGTCCGACGCAACCGGGGGGATGCGGTGCTGATTCTGGCTCCCCGGCATTTATCCAAACTCCCGGGTATAATAACCATGTTGAACCGGACCGGAATGGCGTACCAGTTGAGATCCGAACTGGACGAACCGGGCGTCCGCCGGAGGGCGCCGGTTGTCGTCCTGGACACCATGGGGGAATTATTTTCGGTTTACAGCATCGCAACAGTGGTCTTCTGCGGCGGGAGTCTGGTGCCTCTTGGCGGCCAGAATGTGCTGGAGCCGGCGGCCTGGGGAAAACCGGTTCTGTATGGGCCGTCCATGGACGATTTTCTGGATGCGAAGCAGTTGTTGGAGACGTTCGGGGGCGGAATCCCGGTAAACAGCGTCAGTACGCTGGCAGAAACCGTTCAAGGCCTTTTTGACGACAGCGCCCGGGCCACGGCCGTCGGCCAACGTGCCCTTCAGGCGGTTTCCCGAAACCAGGGTGCCGGAAAGCGGCATGCCGGCGAAGTCGTCCGCTGTCTCGCTACCGGCGGAGGAATTTGACCCCTACCAGGCATCCTGCTATGTTATTGGATATATATGGAATATCTGCAGCAAACGCCCAATGAAACGAGCGGGTCACACCCCGGTGGGACATATGACAAAGACGGACACCCATGGATCCTATCGGATTGAACAGTTTGATGCCTATATCAGGATCCGGTTTGCACCGGAGGCGCTGATCACGCCGGAATTGATCTTCGATATTCTGGAGCGGGAATTCGCCCTGCCAAAAAGCAGCGCTGTAAATGATCTATGGGATATTCGGGGAAGTCTCCCGAGTGATAGTTTAAATTACGATGCCATGGTGTCCATCGTCGATTTTATCAAGGAACGGTATCGGTCGGATTCGCCGCATCGGAAAACCGCCATCGTTGCATACCCAAACGCGAGTTACGGCATGGCCCGGATGTTTGAGAGCCTGGCCCACAGACTCCCCTATGAGGTCAAAATATTCACCAGCGAGTCCGATGCGTTGGAATGGATCAGCTCATAGAAATTTGGAATATCGATGAAATGTTATTCCAAAACGGACTCGGGAACGACGTGACACTCACCGCCACCAGCATTCCGAAACGTCATATCCATGACCGCAATGATATGGATCGTTAGCCATCATTGCGCAGCGTTCCCTGTCCCGTGGCCTCCATCACCGTAGACCAGAGCGTCCCCCTCGGATTGACCTGCTTGCGCTTACCGGCCGAGGCCGACATGGGAACATAAACAAAATGATTGTTCCAGTGGCCGATGAGCATCCGGTTCTTGCCGGCCATGCCTGCATGCACGGCACCCCGTCCCAGGAATCCGCAAAAGACGCTGTCGTTGGCGTTTGCCGGAAGGCTGCGAATCATATAGCTCGGATCTATGTACTTCAGGGAAATAGGAAAATTCTTGTCCTTAAAATAATCCTGGATACGTTCTTTCAGGAAAAGGCCGATGTCTTGCAGACGGATGTTGCCGGAGGCATCTGTTTCCTCTCCCCGATTTTCGAAGTATTTCTGGCCGGCCCCTTCGGCCACGACGATTACCGCATGGTTTCGCAAGGCCAGTCGCTCTTCCACGGCATGAAGTAGCCCCTTAGGCCCGTCCAGGTCAAAGTCGACTTCCGGGATCAGCACGAAATTGACATGCTGCTGGGCGAGGGTGGCTGTCGCCGCGACGAATCCGGAATGACGGCCCATGAGTTTGATGAGCCCGATACCGTTCGGGTAGGCTTCGGATTCATTGTGAGCGCCCATGATGGCCTGCCGGGCAACCTCCACCGCCGTGTCGAAGCCGAAACTGCGGGACACCATGTAGATATCGTTGTCGATGGTTTTGGGGATCCCGATGACGCTGATTTTGCAATTGCGCTCGGCGATTTCATCGGCAATGCGGGTGGCTGCCATTAAGGTGCCATCGCCACCGATCATGAATAGAATACCGATACTCATCCGCTCCAGGGCATCCACGATTTCTTCAATGGATTGGGGGCCCCTCGAAGATCCCAGTATCGACCCACCCATATCTAGAATATTGGCCACGTGGTCCGGGGTGAGATCTATGACATCATGGCCGTGTATGGGAATAAATCCCTCCAGGCCGTATCGGATGCCGTAGATCCTGCGCACACCATACCCGTAATAGAGTTCCAGAACGATGGAACGAATGATGTCGTTGAGTCCCGGGCATAGGCCGCCACAAGTGACCAGCGCACAACGCAGCTTGCTTGGATCAAAATATATCTTTTCCCGAGGTCCCGCTTTCTCAAATCCAGGCAGTTCCCGACCCGATTCCAGGCGGCGGTTCAAGGTGGCGGCATCCACGTCGATCAGGATCCGATCGTCATCGGAAATAAACCGGTAACTGCTGTTATCGATATCATGAGTCCCCACCGGTGTGGGTATCTTCGGTACACCCAACGTGGGGATGTGAGTGTCTATACGATCCATATCCATTGCGGCCTCCAGTTCAATCCATTCCCGCATTTAAACGATGTCGTACTTTGTCAGCCATGTGTCGATCAGTTGATCTCGTGCTGGATCGATGGACTCCGGTACCTCCAGGCACGTATCCCCCTCAATGAGACGGAGGCGGTGGAGGATTTTCTTCATATAATAGGCGGGTGCATCGCTGTATAGCCTGTAAAACTCGCTGAGCATGATGCCGGCCTGCCAGATGGTCTGTTGATGCTGGTGGAACTGGCGCTCAATGTCATATCGATTCAGCGAGGAATGCACGATCTCCAGCCATTGTTCAGGCATCAGGTTGCTCCCTCCGGCCATCAGGCCACCGGTGCCCGGGTTTTTCAGAAATTCAGCTTCACTGCCATCATAGAAAACATAATCCTCGCGGGCCCGGACGGCCTCCTGGTAATTCAGACTTCTCTTCAGAGATCCAATAAAGATCATCCCCCGGACCGCAGGATTTTTCACAATTTTTTTAAGCACGGCGGTTCGGATATTCCGATGCCGGGTAGGGCCCTTCCAGGATTTTACATAATCCGGATGGTTCCCCAATATCCAGTCCTGGCGGGTCAGGGCTGACAATTGCTGGTAAAGCGCCGGAAGGTCCCGGTTACTATGGTAAATCAGTGGATAATCCGCCCAGAACACGTCACCCGGGTAGGCCATTCGGTCGACAACCGAGGCGACGGTCTCCACGAAGTCGATGGTCTCCTCCAGACTTTGTCCGGTTACCGTCACCAGAACCGGCACCTTGCCGTCGATGAGTTCCAGAGATACGGTGACCAGTTCCCGGCGCGCCGGGAACGGCAGACGCACCCCTTCTCCCCACACCGGGTCGCACAATACAAAGCCGTTCACAATATCCCGGGTTCTTAGCAACAGGTTGCCAAGGGAGGCGGTATCGAGGGAGTTATCGGACCTCAAGGGGGTAATGATCGGACAGAGCAGCCCCCTCGGACAGGGTGATCGTTCATCGACCATTGAATTTAAGCTCACCTTTTCCAAGGATATCGTGGAGATGAAGAATGCCGCGGACCCGACCGATGGGATTCGTAATGGGGAGCACCGTGATTTGAAATTTTTCCATGACGTTCAGGGCATCATAGGTGGGAGTTTCGGGACGGACTGCTCGAGGGTTCGATGTCATCACCTGATCAATCGACTGGTCAAAGATGGCCTCCCGTCGGGCGATGGCCCGTCGGATATCTCCATCGGTGATAATTCCGACCAGCGTATCCGTCCCGTCCACCACCAGCGTTGCCCCGAGCTGCAAACGTTCGATTTCATCGATCGCCGTGGCCATGTCGGATCCCGGGGAGATCCGGGGAACGGAACCGCCGGTCATCATGAGATCCTTTACACGGCTTGTCAGCCGCTGTCCCAACGCACCCCCGGGATGGTATCTTTTAAAATCGCTCGGCTTGAAGTCACGCATGTTGATGAGAACCACCGCCAGTGCGTCCCCCATGGCCAGCAGGGCTGTCGTGCTGGTCGTCGGGGCCAGGCCAAGAGGACAGGCTTCCCGATCGACGCCGACGTTGATGACGATATCGCTGCTTCGGGCCAGGGTAGACGCCATGTTCCCGGTAAAGGCGATGATGGTGCAACCGATATGGCGGATGCTCGGAAGCAAAATGTTTAATTCGTCTGTTTCGCCACTGTTGGATAGGGCGAGAAACACATCATCCTCGCTCACGATGCCAAGGTCGCCATGAACTGCCTCCACCGGATGCAGAAAGACCGCGCGTGTTCCGGTACTATTCAGCGTAGCCACGATTTTCCGGCCGACAATTCCGGATTTGCCGATGCCGGCCACAATGATCCGGCCTCTGGCATTATAAATGAGGTTCACCATTTCGACAAACCGGTCGTCTATCCGGTTGGCCAGCTTGAGAATGCCTTCCGCCTCAAGTTTCAGAACCTCGATGGCATTATCCTTGATCATATACCGATGCCTTGTGTTGGACGGGTTCGCTTCATGTTTTGCTGCTATTTCGCAGTTTTCCTGCATAAAGTCAACAAACGCCACTTTTCCAGTGTGTTAACCATAAGGGCCGTGGCGGGAAAATCCATGAATTTTATCGCGGAGTGGTTCAATTCCCCTTGACAAAGGATATTTGGTTCTTTATAAAGCGCCTGATTTCGAACCTGGTATTCGATTCTCGATACCAGGTTTTTTTTGATCGCGATGGAAGCATCGTGCACAGATTTTAAGAGGAAGGGAGGTGATACCCATGATTTGCGAAACGATTCGAAAGGGTCAGGAATGCCCCTTTATGACGGCAAACGGCTGCGGCTTCAATGGTGGGAAATGCCACATGGTCGTTGAGCAGTGCGAAGGCTGCAATAAAACCTCCGAATTCAATACCGGTTGGTACTGCGCCGCCTGCCCGGACCCGGCCATAAAATGGAAGAATGGATCATGCAATCTGGCATCCCACGTTAAAGCAGCGGCCACGAGCAATGCTCAAAAGATCAATCCGCTGAAAGCATCCAAACGAGGGAGCAGGTAAATGGAGCCCATTGACCAGCCATAGACCTCGCCCACACCGGGCGGGGTCTTTTCTTTTGGCGCTTCTCCAACGTTGTTGGAGAATAGGATTCAAGGGTGCAACCGCTTCCAACACCTCCGAAGACACACAGGGTTCGTTTTGCCGTGCATTACCGAGAGCGTTCCCCATTATCCCGACTTCCGCGTTTATCCTCCTGATATTTAACGATTCCTATCTTGACCTTTTCACCATCAAACAGTAAATAACGGCAATCGCAAACCGGGCAAGGGCTGATTTTCCGGTAAACCGTCCGGGACCGGCACATATATGGGCGGGGTGTCATCGAAAACGGAGAAGGATCCCCCTTTGAAACAGGAAGGATGAGAATTATGAATCCGATCGCGCATGATCTGAACCAGGTTCTTGAGCAGGCAAACCCACACCTCATGGAAATGCTCTCATCGGTAGGGCGGCATCTCTTTTACCCCAAAGGGATACTCACCCAGGGAGCGGAAGCCAAAGAGAAAGCGCATCGGATGAATGCCACTATCGGAATTGCCACCGACGCCGATGGAATCATGCATCTCCCCTCGGTGATGGCGGAAATTCCCCAGATGAAGCCCGAATCGTCCATCACCTACGCGCCCTCCTACGGGCTTCAGGATCTCCGGGCGGCCTGGCAGGAGGCGCTTCGAGAAAAGAACCCGTCCCTGGGCGAATGCCCCATCAGTCTGCCGGTGGTGACCAGTGGTATTACCCATGCCATCAGTGTATTTGCCGATCTCTGGGTGGATCCCGGTGATACCGTGATCCTTCCGGACATGATGTGGGGCAACTACCGGATGATCCTGTCCGTTCGGAAGGGCGCTGAAATTGTCACCTACCCGATCTTTACAGAAGATTTTAAATACAATCTGGAGGCCTTTGAGGAAACGCTCCGGAATCAGGCGGCACAACATGATAAAATCATCGTTATCCTTAATTTTCCCCATAATCCGTCCGGATATACGGTCACCCGTGAGGAAGGGCAACGGATGGCTGATATTCTGGTGGATCTGGCCTCCCAGGGAACCAACGTGATTGCTGCCATGGACGATTCCTACTTCGGACTGTTTTACAAAGAAGAGACATTAAAGGAATCGCCCTTTGCGCTGCTTTGCGGCCGGCATCCACGACTGCTTGCCGTGAAAATGGATGGCGCGACAAAAGAAAATTTTGTGTGGGGGCTCCGGGTGGGGTTTCTCACCTATGCGGCCCTCTTCGAAGGAGACCCGGCAGCGGGTTACGATGTCCTCGAACGCAAATCTGCCGGCTGCGTTCGAGGGTCTATTTCCAATGCATCCCACATCGGCCAGGCCCTGGTACTCAAACTGATGCAGAAATCCACCTACGCCGATGAGAAGGCCGAGAAATTCCAGGTCCTGAACGCCCGAGCGAAACGCGTGAAAGAGGTCCTTTCCAATCCAAAATATGGGGAAGTGTGGGATGTGTATCCGTTCAATTCGGGGTATTTTATGTGTCTGCGGATGCGGAACGTCAACGCCGAGGCTTTGCGGGTGCACCTGCTGGAAAAATATGGGGTTGGCCTGATTTCCCTGGGTGAGCGAAATCTCAGGGTAGCCTTTTCCTGCCTGGAGGAAAGGCAAATTCCGGAATTATTCGATCTGGTCTACAAAGGGGCCCTGGAACTGGCCTAAGGCGAAGCCATCCGCGTTTTCCCGGCCGCTCCCGTTGAAGCATGGCCATGAAGAGTACGAAGGACACGAAGAAAAGACCGGCAGTTCTTCTTCCGTGGCGTTCGTGCTCTTATTACATGAATTCTCTTCAGGAGTGGCATATTTACAAAAAAATATTCGGCAGCATGCACCCCACAGGGGTAACTGGTGGGGTGATGCCATGCGAAACGATACCGATGATGTGATTTAGTTTTGTGATGATAGAATCCTGACGCTGGGTGGCATACTTCAGCGGGATAGCGTGACAATATGGCTGAGACCTCTGGATTCAAAAATCGATTTACGACACTATTTGGCCTCCGTTCATTTGACCTCGCACGGGCCGGGCGGTGGACGCTGCTTTTTGTTCTCATCGGCCTGATTGCCGGGATGGGTTCGATTGTTTTTCACTATCTCTGTCAGCTCGGCATGCATGTATTCATGGATCTGTTGGCGGGCTACCGGCCGCCGACACCCACCGGAGAGCAGCACCTATTTCCACCATCCGACCGAACCTTCACACGCTGGATTCTGTTATTTCTCCCTGCCTTTGGCGGTATTATGAGCGGCTGGCTGGTGTACACGTTTGCCCCTGAGGCCGAAGGGCACGGCACCGATGCCGCTATCGATGCGTATCATCGCAAAGGCGGCTTTATGCGCGGCCGGGTGCCCATTGTCAAAACCATTGCGTCGGCCATTACGTTGACCACGGGTGGTTCCGGCGGCCGGGAGGGGCCGATCGCCCAGATCGGCGCCGGCTTCGGTTCCTTTCTGGCGACCACTCTGAAGCTCTCCGACCGGGAACGCCGAATCATGATGGCTGCCGGCATCGCCGCCGGCGTCGGCAGCATCTTCCGTGCGCCCTTGGCCGGGGCCCTGTTTGCTGCCGAAGTGCTCTATCGTGACCCGGAAATTGAATCCGAAGTAATCATTCCAGCAGGCATATCTTCGGTCGTGGCCTATTGTCTATTCTGCCTGGTCTTTGGATGGGGATCGCTGTTCAGTTCTCCGGATTTTGTGTTTCGAAATCCCCTCGAACTGGGACCCTACCTGGTGTTGTCCCTGGTACTCGTCGCAACCGGTATTTTTTACGTGAAGTCTTTCTATGGGGTGACCCGATTTTTTAAATCACTGAACATCCCGAATTTTTTTAAACCGGTGCTGGGAGGTCTATGCACAGGGGTCATCGGCTTTTTTCTACCCCAAACCCTGGCCTTTGGATATGGTTATGTACAGCAGGCCATTTATGATCAGCGGACCATCCCCTTCCTGGTGACCCTTGCCATCGGAAAAGTTCTGACAACCTCATTTTCAATCGGATCCGGTGGCAGCGGGGGTGTCTTTGGGCCCTCGGTGGTGATCGGGGGGGCCATGGGG
>Ga0049114_1000043_pt1 | contig 33872 bp, 32 predicted proteins | sample WorMettanBELIZE2_FD_55211 | JGI IMG/M metagenome (GOLD analysis project Ga0049114, IMG submission 55211) | Marine gutless worms symbiont microbial communities from Max Planck institute for Marine Microbiology, Germany - Olavius tantulus BELIZE.2 | ecosystem: Host-associated > Annelida >... | reverse complement strand
CGATATTCATGGTATCTTCTCCTTTCTGGGAGAAGACCCTACACCACCACTTTGACAGATCCGGTCATTTTGGCCTTAAATTGGTACATAGTCCCGAAACTAAATAGACTCCGTAGAATGACCTCGGCTTAGCGCATAGCAGGTCGGAAACAGATCGCGATCTTCCCCTAAGTTAGGACATCCCATTTTGTAAGGCAAAACCGCGTGCTGGGTGACAGAAATCCTACTCTCATATTGTTGAAGCACAATGGTGTGTCTTTCCCTACATCGTGGTAATTCGAACCGGTGACATCGGCGCTGTTTAACACAGTGACCATTTCGGCGCCGATCACCTCGAACTCGTCGTTGGGGTAGACCACGATGCCGGTATTTTCATCGAGGCCGATCCCCTTTTCGCACGTGCCGCTGATCAGAAATTGCGAGAGCCTGAATAGGCGCTGGCGTGCGGAAAAATGGGTGTCAATGGTTATCCCATCGATCAATCCAAATCCTTCCATCGATCCGATGGAACCTTTGAGTGACCCCTTGTAGTCTCCGTCGTAGATCATGGGATTGCCCGCGGCCGCCGCGCCGGCACTGGTTCCGGCGATGTGCAGATCGCCGGTTTGGAACCGGGACCGAATCCGTTTCAACAACCGCGTATGGACCAGTTTGGAAACCAGCCGGACCTGGTCTCCGCCACTAAAATAGACGAGATCCGCTTCTTCCACGGCAGACAGGAATTGTTTCTCGTCGGCTTCCTGGGCATCCCGGATGTCCAGACAGATGGTCTCCGGGATGTTCAGTACACTGAATGTATCACCGTAGTCTCGATGCACATCACGGGGATAACAGGACGCCGTGGGAATCAGGACGATTCGGGTCGCCCGGGTCGTATCCAGAATGTGTTTTAGAATGCCACGGTCCCCTGTGTTGTTCTCGGCGCCGCCGATTAAGAATAACAATCCTCGATGCATTCCCGTAATCGCCTTCTCTTGTGTTCAAAAAGTAACCTTCAGCCCCGTATCGGGTCGTCCGATCAGATCGGTTCGGCATCCTCCTTCAGAGCATACAGATGCTGAATGACCTGATCGACCCTTCCCGACATGATGCACACCAGGTCATCCTTACGGGCGATGGAAAGGGCATGGTTGATGGCCTCCGTCTCACCGGATATCTTGTCGATATTCTGCGCATCGAAGTCTTTTTCAATAAGCGCCTGTTCGACAAGGGTCATCAACTCTCCTTCCGTCCTTCCCCGAAGGTCCTTGTCCTCGTAGACCACGGCATGCTCGCAATGCCTGGCTATTATACCACAGATCTCGCGAATGTCCTCGTCCCGCCGGTCGCCCACGACATCAAAGACAATAATACGTCGCTTGTGCCCCATGCGCTTCACCAGGTCCAGAATGCTCTGGTAGGCCGATGGATTGTGGGCATAATCCAACATGACTTCCACGTCCTGTATGCTGAAAAAATTGGTCCTGCCGGGGGTTTGTGACGGGGAAGGAAAAAAGGAAACCAGACCCTGGCGTATTTCCTCGATTTTAAGACCCATGGCATGGGCAACGGCCGTGGCGGCAAGGGCATTCTGTACGTTAAATAGGGCCCGGCCTTCCATGGTCAGGGGCATTTCCACGGCCCGTGCCACGGGAATCGCCATTTCTCCGGATGCAATGGTGATATATCCACGATCATAGACCACGGCGGTGTGCTCATTTTCGATATGCTCCTGAATGACCGGATTTGAGGGCCGTAAGGAAAAATAGATGATCTGTTCCCGGCAGTATCGGGCCATGTTGATGCATTGTTCATCGTCGGCATTGAGCACTGTTACACCGCCTTCGCGCACCATTTCAGCAACCACCGATTTAACCTTGGCCAGGTCTTCGATGGTGTGAATACCTTTTAGGCCCAGATGATCGGCCTGCACATTGAGCACAACCCCCACGTCGGCCATCTTGTAGCCCAGACCTTCCCGTAAAATACCGCCGCGGGCCGTTTCAAAAACCGCGCAATCGACCATCGGATCACGCAAGACCACCCGGGCCGAATGGGGACCGCTCATATCCCCGCTGACGATGAGACGGTCGCGCAAATATATTCCGTCTGTGGTGGTAATCCCCACGCTGTAGCCGACCCCTTTGAGCAGGTGGGCAATCATACGCACGGTGGTGGTTTTTCCGTTGGTCCCGGTTACGGCGACAATGGGAATATCCGAGATCGTGCCCTCGGGAAATAACATATTGATGATCGGACGGGCCACGTTGCGCCGCTTGCCCTTGGCCGGAGCCAGGTGCATTCTCAGCCCCGGGGCCGCATTCACCTCGATGACGGCTCCACCGATCTTACCGGCCGGCATGCTCAACGTTTCAGCCATCACATCGATGCCGGCAATATCCAGGCCGACAATCTTGGCAATGCGCTCGGCCATAAACCGATTGGCCGTGTGAACCCTGTCGGTGACATCTTCAGCCGAGCCGCCGGTGGATAGATTGGCCGTCAGTTCCAGTAAAAAGAGCTCCCCGTCCTCGAGCACCGTTTTCATGTCATAGCCGGATTTGGCCAGTAAATGCTCGGTCACTGGTGAAATCCTCAGGCGGGTCATCATTTTTTCATGACCGAACCCCCGATCCGGGTTCTGATTTTCGATATCAATCAGTTCGGCGATGGTGTGCCGGCCATCTCCGGTCACAGAGGCCGGCACCCGCTTGGCGGCGGCCACAAATTTACCGTCCACCACCAGGATGCGGTAATCATTGCCGGTTAGATATTGCTCCACGATGACCCGGTCGCTGATCGCCTTGGCGCGATCGAATGCCTCCACCACTTCCTTTTCATTGGATATATTTGTGGTGACACCTTTGCCATGGTGGCCGTCGTGGGGCTTGATCACCACGGGGTATCCAATCCATTCGGCGTCCTCAACAGCGCTTTTGAGTTTTCTGACCACGGTCCCTTTGGGTACGGGAATACCGGCATCTTCCAGTATGTTTTTCGTCAGGCGTTTGTTGCCGGCGGTCTCCACGCCGAGGAGGCTGGTATTGGAGGTCAGGGCCGCTTGAATGCGCTTCTGGTATTTACCTTCCCCGAGTTGCACCAAATTGTAATCATCGAGTCGAATGACGGTGATTTTGCGCCGTTCCGCCTCCCGTATGATCTCGGCGGTGGACGGTCCCAGATAGTAGTCGTCGCGAATATCCTTCAGCTCGGCGATGGTGGCTTCAAGATCATAGGAATTCCCATCAAGCAGGGCATTGACGATATTGACCGCCGCGACCCCGGCATACAGGCCGGCCTCTTCCACCCAGTAACTGTAAATGACCTCGAACACGCCTTCGGTATCCGTGTCGATGGTTTTACCGAAGCCGACATCCATATAAGCAATGTACTGAAGTTCCAGTGCGATATGCTCGATCACATGTCCCAGCAGAGTGCCTTCCCGCATCCGTGTAATCAGGCCGCCTTTCACGCCCTCGGAGCAGCGATGATCCTCAAGGCTGGGTATCATCTCCAGAAGGCGATCGACAAAGCCCTCGATCGTGTTGGTAAATACCTCGTTGTAGCTACCCAAATCGATTCTCAGAACGATCACCGGCCGATAACTGTATATGTTTGCCCCCCGCAGGGCATATTTGGTTAGAATCTTAATCATCGGGTATTCCTTTGATGTGGGTGACGGACCATCGTGCCAGTCTGATGGTTGCTTACAACATGGCATGTTTCTGTTGCAAGCGGGATTCCGTCGTTGACAGGGGATCAGCGCATAATTCTAAAGTAACCGTTCCGTGGCGCCATTGGCCTCTGTTTCCCCCTCCCGGACATCCCTTCCACGGCGGTATCCTCCACCTTCCCAAACACCCGTGTCTCCGGGTTCAAAATCCGCCGCTTGACACCCCGCGATGAGGTTATTAGTCTAATATATTTAAAAATTACAGTTGGTCGCATAAAAATTTCCGTGCTCGCGGAGACCGGCTCCATATCGAAAGGTGTCATTATGTCCATAAGATCCTGTTTCATGGCCAGATTTTATGACGCCACCATGAACAAAATGGAGAGCGCCTGCCTGTCGAGATGGCGTTCCGAGCTATTGTCGCCTATCGGCGGGGATGTTCTGGAGATCGGAAGTGGAACGGGCGCCAATTTGCCGTTGAAACCATTGAAAGGGTGCGAGCGTCCGGCGCGCCAACTATCGTATCGCCGACGATAAAAGGAATTGCTCAAACCTAATCCATCCCCATGAAGGGATGCGATCGCAGGTCATTTTTCTAAAATCCAACTCACCGCATCAAACAGATCGGTTGCGACATAATCCGGGGCCGCACCTTTGTTCTTCAACGCCTCTTCATCCGCCGTCCCCGAACGGCCTTTAATCAGCACGCTTTCCACAATCCCCGCGTTTTTTCCAGCAAGCACATCCTCTGTGCTGTCTCCCACCACAATGGCACTGGGAATTTTGATGCCGTATTCTTCTTTGGCCTGGTAAATCAAACCCGGATTGGGCTTCCGGCAATCGCAGCCGTCTTCCTCCTGGTGGGGGCATACAAAGATGTCGAAAATATGCCCTCCTGCTTTGTCCACGGCCGCTTTCATTCGGGCATGCATGCCCATCAGAGCGTCCATGGTGATGATACCTTGGCTTACAGCCGGTTGGTTGGTCACCACCATTACGCGATACCCGTTTTCATGAAGCAGTCGCAATGCGCGGAGGCTCCGGAAAATGAAAAAAAATTCATTCCAGTGTTTCACGCCCCCAGCCGTATTTTCATTAATCACACCATCCCGTCCGAGGAAAACCACTTTATCTTTAGAGTTTATTTCCATACCAATCTCTCGATTAGGATCCTCACCGCATCCTCCCGGCACGACGTATCGTTTTGGTCCGGCCGGCCTTTCAGCGAATTGAATGGACCGCAACCGAACGCCCCCTTGCTTACCATTTTTTACTCAAACTTCCCATCCCCTGCTAACAAATTTTTTGTTTTCGGGCAGTACCTGTAAAAACAGATAGCCGGTGCTTTTCCGACGGGTGTCCATATCTTTTCATCCTACTCGCCCTATACCCGTTGGCGCCATTTCGGAACCTCCATTTCCAGTGTGGTACCCTGAGGCGACAACTTTTGCTGCTCCCGGAAAAATGTGAGCAAAGTCTCTTTTTATCATACTAATTTACTATTTTTTTTCCTTTCAGCGCATTCACTTTTTTCTTCTCTTTGCCTGTCAGAATTCCATGTTTTTCTTCTCAAAAGCGCTTTTTGTAGTATTAAAGTATGAGGCGAATTGTGCCAAAAGGAGATTCCGAAAGACCACAAATTATGTAGCGACCAATTCTATTATGCTGTAATATTTAGTAAAATTCCATCAGATGGGGCTGTGTGGGAATAAGCGCGTCGAAAGAATAGTCGAAAAATAAAGATCTTCCCGGAAGAATTCTTTTCTTCTCAAGCGATTTTTTAGCGAATAAAACTGCGAATGCTATTGACTCAAAGAAGTAAAGCGAATAAAATTACCTATCAACACTTTCGGGTAAAATTTACTGTGATTGCACCATGCTGAATTGGTGTCTATCAGGACGAAGGAATACTTTTCTACCGGAGGGATCACACAAATCGCATTCTCTGAATTCTTGATGGGGGGGGTGCGGTCGACGAATCGCGAATTTCGACCGCGCCTGGCACCATTATAAATTGATCAATTGGGGCATCGAACGCGGGCGGCTTGCCAGTTGGTAATGGGAAAGGAGGAATGGAGGGGATTACTGGCAACCGTAATCGAAGATTGTCTTGATGAAGAAGAGACATCGTAGAGGAAGGAGATCATCAATGAAGAAGATCATTACATCGATATGTTTAGTCATTGTAATGGTATTCGGTGGCGCCGCGTTTGCAGCAGATGTCAAGCCAACCCCGATTACAGCCGAAGCGGCTTTTCATGCCGTGCAAACGCAGACTTATCCGGGTACCCGGGTTCCCGCCTCCGTCGCTCTGATTGATGTGCGGAGCCGGGCAGAATATTTCTGGGTCGGTGCCGCCTGCCAGGTTGACGAAATTATACCTAAGCGCGGGCCCTCCCATATTCCCCTTAATGGTTGGGCGATGCTCGTCTCCAAACCGATGGGGCGAGGGGTCTCTAAACAGTTTTTACGTTTCAGAAGTAACAGAGGTTTTACAGAACTGCCGGTGGAAAGTATATCCGAAGTAAAGTTGTCTCCCATCGGCATCAACATTCCCTATAAATTCTGGAATGAAAGGAACGGTACGTTACGCCTGAATAAGAGATTTGGAAGACAGATAGAAGATCTGGCAGGGGAATTCGACGTCCTCATCTTTTTCTGTCGAAGTGGCGGCCGATCAGAAGACAGTCTGGGAGAGTTCGATACCACGTTGTTCGAAGCCCTTTATGAAATCGATCAACCAAGCGGCACAAATGGAAGAGGTGGCTTTGAAGGTACTTCATACAGCAATGTATTCAACGGGGATCGCGGGTATCCCGGACGGAATACGCTGGGGCAGACAGATCGCTCCGTGTCGTGGAAAGACGCTGGTTTACCGATAAAAACAAGTATCAATCCAGTTCCGCCCAGGTATGACCACGACGACGATGATGACGAAGACGATGGTCGTCACAAACGACGCCGCAAAGGTAAAAGAGATGATTAGTATTAACATGAGTGCCTGAAAAGGGAGGCCGTCTTGCGGTGCCTCTCTTTCCGGTTATCGTTGCATTGACATAGAAAACGGGGTTTGGACCCAGTCCAAACCCCGTTTTTCTGTTTAACGGCTGTTGTCACCATGTCCTGTGTTAAGCCAGGTGCCTATGCGTGATGGTGAGCCTATCGGCTGCCCCGGTCGGGAATATCGGCGTTGAACAGAATCTGTACATCTTTTCCTTTGCCGTTGGTCAAATCGATGGACATGGGGGCCTGGGTGCGCCCGGCAGACATCACGGCAATGGTGGAATGGGTGATAGGGATTACGAAAAACTATGTATACCAGTAAGTTAGTGTCAGTTTTGGTATGCGGCAAATATATTTTCTCATTTCAGATCCGCACGAAAAACTTAATTTTATACCGAAATCTGACACATATTGCCACAATCACCCGACACCTGCGACCGGCCAGAGATCCCCTTGCAAGGCCCATTCGGCACATTCATTGGAAACATGACCCGGCCCTTGACGCAGGAAAGGTTATCTGAAACCCTCAACGCACCGAGGCGACCGATATTCGAGGGTTTGATGATTCAAAAAGCTGCCTTTATACGAGCCACCCACCAGCTTTGGAAACTTGTGGCTGCCCTGGCATGCCCCATTATTCTGGGCCTGGTGATCCTCTATCAGGAATGGTTCGGGGAAGGTGTCGCAGCCTTTCGGGACAACCTGATTGTTCTGACCGTTCTTGCCTTTATCGGTTTTGCCTGGGGGTGCCTGTCCATCATCTGCCCCAAATGTCATTGCCGGCTCCTGGCGCAAACGGTCGGTCAGAAGGATTTCATTTCCTGGGTCCGCTGGTTCGTGACGTTCACGGCATGCCCCAAGTGCCGATTCTCTCCGGTCGAGCCCGGAAAGGCGGCATAGGGTGAAAAAGCCGCTGACTCGCCGTGCGTTTTTGAAAAACAGCGTCAGACTCGCTATTTTGGCAGTTCTCGGTGTGGGTTTTGCCGGCCGAAACAATCTGGAAACCACCGAGCTGACCCTCCCATTCGCCAACCTGCCAAAGGCCTTTGATGGGTTTCGGATTGTACAGATTTCCGACCTGCACGCCAGCTTCTGGGTGGGCCAAAAATATCTGGATCAGGTGGTGACGCGGGTCAATGGACTAAATAAGGATCTGGTTGTCATTACCGGTGATATCATCAGTGGTTCCATCAACGATTTTTGGAAACGCTGGCTGCCGACGGCGGGCGGCAGCTATATTCCGATGGTTGCGGAAGTGCTGCACGGTCTAAGGGACGGGCACAAATTCGCGGTGCTGGGAAATCACGATCAGTGGGATGGTCGACAAACCGAACGTCAGCTCGTGGAAGCACTGAAGGGTATCGGCATCGATGTTTTGCGCAATCAATCCAAAACCATCCACCGCGGAAAAGATCGTATCGCCATCGCCGGAACGGACGATGTGTGGTTTTCATACCATCTCGATCGTGCACTCAAGGGGGTCCCCGCCAGGACATTCACCATCCTGCTCTGTCACTCACCGGATGTTCGAGAGGACCTGGACCGGAAATCCAACGTCGAGCTGGTCCTTTGCGGCCACACCCATGGTGGACAGGTCGCCATCTCTTATCTGTCCCACCGTTTTATCCCGATTCGACAGCCGGGGCGATATCTGGCGGGTCTGGTCAAGGAGCGCTATGGATATACTTACGTGAATCGGGGTATCGGGACCCTTGTGTTTCCCCTCCGGATCGGCGCGCCGCCGGAAATTACCGCCGTGACACTCGTTCGGGGAAGGACTTGAGGAAAAGGCCCGGCGCGCTCTATAATGGCCCGTATATGTGCCAAACCCATCCCACCGCCTTTGTGGATAACCGTTCAGGGACCGATGCTTGATGATGGAAAGGAGGACCTATGCCGGATGTATTTCATTTTCCCATACGAAAACTCCCGAAAGCCGATATCCCATTAGAGGGCGTAAAGGCCTATCTTTCACAAGCGGAGACTCATCAAATCATATTTATGGAATTCTCCAAAAACGTCGTGCTGCCCGAGCATTCCCATGCCGCCCAGATAGGCATCGTCCTGGAGGGAAAAATTGAGCTGACCATTGCCGGTGATACGAGAACCTATGTCAAGGGGGATCGCTATTACATCCCTGAAGGGGTGTTGCACTCCGGGACAATATTTGCCGGATACGCGGATATTACGTTTTTCGATGAACCGGATCGCTATTCGCCTCAGAAAGAAAACACATGAGCGATCCAAAGGAATATCCGATATCCATCTCAGAAGTTGTGCGCGCCCGATCCATTGTCGCGCGCTTTCTGAAGCCGACGCAATTGATCCGGTACGAAGGCCTTTCAGAGATGATCGGGGCCGAGATCTACGTAAAACATGAGAACCATAACCCCTTCAAGGATTGAAGAGTCGGATCAGGAAGGATAACTTCGTTGCGAAGTCCATCGTTTTGTATTAGGTTAACTTGCATTGGGGGGTGGTGACATATGACGTTAACGGAATCGGGTACACGCTCCGGCAAAGACAGGCGCAGAATCTTTGCACACGGCGGTTCTCCAACCCGAAAGCGGATATCTCGTGAACGACGGAAAAATCCGGAACGGAGGAAAGGGTGGGTAAGAGTCAATAAGTGGGCCTCTGTGTATCTACCGGATTTGAAAATCGCGGAATTCCTTCTTAAAGAGAATCGCCCCAATCCCTGATAACCATTCCGGTACATCCTGACGGCAACACGCCGGGGCCGCTCGGTCCTGCAGAAGGATTTGCGCCCGTCTTGTGGGGAGCGATGCGTCCCTTCCGTAATTTCAAGAACACTTCTACGAAACGTTTCCCCGTTGACAACTTCCTGGAGTTAAACACGCTATTCATGTCGCGTTCATCGCTTCTGGTATTATTCCGTTCCGAATTCATGCGTTCGGTCCAAGACCTCTCCCTCTAAAGGTCGTTTGTTTGGTATCGGGTACCGCCAACATCGGGATTGTGACGAAGTGCCGTGGGAAAACGGGTGCTGCCATTACTATCCTTTATCGTCATACAGGCATTGAGCGGCTGCGGCGGACCGATGCCGGAGCCGCCGGAGGAACTGGAGCGTCACATCTCCGGGATTGTTCACAGGCTCATCCAACGGCATTTTCCCGAACTCGAGCCGATCACCATCCGTTTTGTGGCGGCCACCCAGAATACCGATTCCGTATTTTTGAAACAGATGTGGTCACAAAGACGATATTCCGTTCCAGTGCGGATCGCCTCTATGTGATGTATTTGAACGATCGTCTTCTGGAGAACGGTCCCGGGGATCTCGCGCTGGAAGCGATCCTCGTCCATGAATTGTGTCACATTCGAGATTTTATTGAAATGAGCGGATGGGGATTGATACGGCTCTATGTGAACGTAAACTACGATGCGGCATTTGAAATCCGATACGAGCGGGAAACCGATATCTGCGCGTTGGCATTGGGCTACAGCGAAGGTTTAAAAGCCTATCGAAGGTGGCTTTACCGGACCATCGACGATCCGAAACTGGTGGCCCTGAAACAAAAGGTCTATCTTACCCCCGAACAGATCGATGATTGGAAGCCGACCAGATAACTTTGGGGTCACAGCAGCCCCGCTAGAACATCACCCCAATACCCCGTTTACTCTTTCGAATCACGGTCCCGGTCACATCCAGATGATGTTTCTGCAATGGTGAGTAATAGCTGACCCTTACGATTTGGCCGGGTTTGAATTCCTCATCGGTAATAATGAACACACCATCCGGACTGACATTTATGATAACGCTCTGTTTGGAATGTTTCCCTATGGTGATTGTCGCTTCCTCACGGCAATCGACCCTCGGGCTTTTTCTTTTTTCGACTCCCGAGTACTGGTCATCCGATGACATGTGCATCCCCTTTTTTTAAATGGGTTCCGTTGTATTCCTCTGTTATTATTGTCTTTGATCCCGATGTCAACGAAAGCCTGAATTTTCGATCCAATTTTTTTCAGAGGATCGGGAAGAACCCTAGGATAATCTTGCGCATCAGATGCGCTTCATCACAACATCTCCATCTGGTGGAATTCCTGACGGCGGTATTCCTGGTCGGGGGCTGCGCATTGAATTTCACCGGCGAATGCCCATATTACATATTGTTTCTGTATTTCCCGGAAGCCGATACCATTGTCGGCGTTGCTACTTCGTATAACCCGCCGTTTCATGGTAATTTACAGGAGGGTATAGGTATGAGCGAAACATCGGAAGAACTGAGCAATTGGAAACCCGGTCCCAGGGATGATGAGGATTGGGAGGACGCCTGCGGATTCGACGAAAACGACTGCAGCGATTGTTGCTGTTGCGAGTAAATCATACACCGGTTATTCTATCCGGTTATCATTGACTTGCCCGTTCCAACCTTGATGCATTTTGTTTCACCTCAAAGAAATGCGGACCTGATGGTCCGCATTTCTTGTTCTGAAAACCTTGATTGACGATCATGATCATTTTGCGTCGCCTTCAACCCATTCCGATACGCGTTTCATCGCGGTGATCCGATGCACAAATTTCGGTGCGCCCTGCACAAAAAAATGGGCGATGCTCAAGTTTCAGGCCATGGGAAACCTCAGACGAATTCCTCGGAAAAGCTGAAGTGGTCGTAACTATCTGAATATTAATATGATTCAGCCCAGTTCAAAGTTCGTGTGGATTCGGAACGGCATTTGCATAGGAATTAAGAATATTGTCAATTGCCCTATTCATCGGCGACCCTTGACAACAGCGACAATGGGCCAAAGACTCTTTTTAAGCCATTGATAAGCTATTCAACCACTTCGTCAATTGACTCAATTCTGAATCCTCGAAACTCGCAATATCTTATCTGGGCTGGTATCATTAGACGTTTCAGAGCCGCATTTATAGCTACCGCTGGAAAATTGGTGTTGCGCAAATTCTTCAATTGCTGGAGGTGATGTGATGCATACGATAAGATACCGGCGTTCCGGCAAAGAGCGAAGACGATTCAACTTGGGAATTACCTTTCAGGACAGACGGTCGGGATACGACCGGAGACGGATACGGGATCGAAGGGCAGGCTTCGATCGGAGGGATCCGAAAGGGCCGCGTGGGTGGTTTCCCCTTGGTCGACGGCACGCGTCCGGAGAAATGACCGTGATACCCCTTCCTGAAAGAACGGTTCCCCACACCCCGGAAACCTATCAGAGTCGCTACAGCGACGTAAATCTGCGATACATCCAAATGAAATAGCCGGGTCACCGCATGATGCCGGGGCCCGTGCTTTAGACTTGCGGGCCTTGCATCATCCGCTGTCGCATTTCCATCACCGTTCCCGCCAACTGCTCGATAAAATAGGCTTCCGGTTTTGAAAAATCAGCGGTGAGTGCCGCCGGATATTTCAACGGCCAACCATTTTTTTCCGCGTCCGTTTTATTCCGGTAAAACGCAGCGGCCGCCTCCCGGATGGCGACGGCAGCTTCCTGCCCTGAAAATCCAAGTCTTTCGAACATCACGAAAATGCGATCGAACTTGTTTTCCGTATCTTCCGGGAACAGCTCCTTCATCCATGCCACTGTGAATCCATTGGTAATCAGATCCATGTTAAAGTCCATGACAAACTTTTTAGATGGGTGTGACATGTGTTGTGTCTGGATCATTTCCGAATATCCTCCGCCTGTATCGATGCGAGTGTCTCAAGGCTGTTTTGCATTGCGTCCCAATGTAATATGATTTTCGGAAATGTCGTTGACATATCGCGCCAATCGATTGACTCCCTGCAACTTTCCCGAGATTCAATCCGCACATCGGTCAAACTCGCCTCGAACGATCGATTATAAAAACAAATACATACGACGTTATCCCACCCGGGGGGCTGTGCCCCGGCAAGACATAGGGTGCGAAGGAGGGGACATTTCAGGGGTTTTCATTTGAATATGTTACGGGGGGGTAATGATGCGGACTCAAACAAACTTCAGGAGCTTTCGGCGTGACACTGAGCGATGCCGTTCCCCTTTTGAGCAACGTCGGTTTATTTCATAAAAACGTGACACGTTTTTATTCGGCAACAATAAACGCTTGAACGAAACCGTCTTGGATGAGGATTTTTTCGTAAGCTTCGGCCTGGGCAAGATTTGTGATGCGCCCGACCCGGACGCGGTAGAACAGTCCGTCGGGAGAATCAAACTCGCTGATATGGGCATTTTTATAGCGGCGGTCCAGGGCCTTTCGCAATCGCTCGGCGTTTTTCCGCTCTTTGAAGGCACCCACCTGGAACGTAAAATTACCCGTTTGGTAGTCCATCGGTACGAACTCCTGGGGACGCTTTGTCGACGGTGCACCGGATCTGGCCGTACCCAGGGCGACGATTTCCACGCGTGCCGTCCCCGGCCCGACCATGTCGATGGCCTTCGCGGCGGTATACGAGAGGTCGATAATTCGGCCCCGGACAAACGGGCCCCGATCATTGATGCGGACCTCCACGGAACGGTTATTGTCCAGGTTTTTGACCCGCACCCAGGTGTCCATGGGAAGTGTTTTGTGGGCGGCGGTCAATCCATACATATTGTAGGTTTCACCATTGGACGTCTTTCTCCCGTGGAACTTTTTTCCGTACCATGAGGCGCTTCCTTTTTGGGTGAATCCGCGGGCATGGGGTATGGGCTGATACCAATTGCGCCCGATCTTGTAGGGGCGCTGGGTGGCCTTTTGGGGTGCGGCTGCGGACGGCTTTTTTGCCGACGGCTTGGGAGGGGTGGGCGATGGTGCGGGAGTCCTCGCTGGTGCGCCGCCGCAACCAGCGATCCACATGGCGGCGGCGGCAACAGCAGCCCATTTTAAAATGATGTTCCAAATTCCCATATTATCCCATCGTGGCACAAGATTATTCGGGCAGCGCCAGCTTCAGGACGTTTTTCATCTTATCGACAAAATGAAAGGTGATGTCTTTCTTTACCTTTTCGGAAAGATCTTCCAGATCCTTCTCATTGGCTTTGGGCATGATAATATCCTTGATGCCGGCGCGGTGGGCGGCCAGCATCTTTTCCTTGATGCCGCCCACGGGCAATACCTGGCCCCGAAGCGTAATCTCGCCGGTCATGGCCAGATCCTTTTTAATCTTCTGGTTGGTCAGCAGGGACGCCAACGCCGTAAGCATGGTGACTCCGGCCGAGGGCCCGTCCTTTGGAATGGCACCGGCCGGAACATGGATGTGAATATCCAGTTCATCATAGAAGTTTTCTTTGATCCCCAGTTTCTTCGCATTGGCGCGGATGAAACTCAGTGCGGCCATGGCCGACTCTTTCATGACGTCGCCCAGTTGCCCGGTCAGGTTCAGCCCCTTTTTACCGTTCATGGCGGTGGCTTCAATAAAGAGAAGTTCTCCTCCCGTAGGCGTCCAGGCCAAGCCTGTGGCCACGCCGGGGGTTTGAATCCGGGCTTTGGTTTCGGATGTGAATCGGACCGGCCCCAGGAATGAGTGAAGGTCATCGATCGTGACGCTGTATGATGTTACTTTTCCTTCGGCCACCTGACTGGCCACACCGCGGCAAATGGTCGCAATCTCCCGTTCCAGATTTCTCAGGCCGGCCTCCCGGGTATATCCGCTGATGATGGCTTTGATGGCCCCTTTGGTAAACGAGATCTGCCTGGATTTGAGTCCGTTTTCGCTGCGTTGCCGGGGGATCAGGTATTTCTGGGCGATCTTGAGTTTTTCGTCCATGGTATACCCCAGGAGCTGGAGGACCTCCATGCGGTCCCTCAACGCCGGCGGAATGGTATCCAGGATATTGGCCGTGGTGATAAACATCACTTTGGACAGATCAAAGGGCACATCCAGATAGTGATCCTGGAAGGAATGATTTTGTTCCGGGTCGAGGACTTCGAGTAGTGCTGATGAAGGGTCTCCCCTGAGATCGCTGCCGACCTTGTCGATTTCGTCCAGCATGAATACCGGGTTGTTGGATTCGGCGCGGCGGATGCCCTGGATGATCCGCCCCGGCATGGCACCCACGTAGGTCCGTCGGTGCCCCCGAATTTCGGCCTCGTCCCGGACACCGCCCAGAGAAATTCGAACAAACTTGCGTCCCAGAGCCCGGGCAATGGAATATCCCAGGGATGTTTTTCCGGTACCGGGAGGTCCGGCAAAACAAAGAATCGGGCCTTTGGAATCGGGCTTGAGCTTCCGGACAGCCAGGTATTCGATGATGCGACGCTTGGGCTTTTCGAGGCCGTAGTGGTCTTCATCCAGAATTTTACGCGCCTTTTTAATGTCCAGTGTATCTTCAGTGCTGTCGTGCCAGGGGAGACTCGTAATCCAGTCCAGGTAGGTGGATACCACGGTGTACTCCGCAGAGGACGGGTGCATTTTGCCCATCCGATTCAGCTCCCGCTCGGCCTCTTTCCGGGCCTCTTCGGGCAAATCTTTTTCTTCTATTTTTTCCCGGTACTCGTCGACTTCCACCGTTGCTTCATCGGTTTCGCCCAGCTCCTCCTTGATCGCTTTAAGCTGCTGGCGCAGGTAATATTCCCGCTGGCGTTTGTCCATGTCACCTTTGACCTGGGTTTGGATCTTGTTCCCCAGCTCCAGCACTTCCGCCTGATGATTGACCAGCCGGGTCACCTGTTGAAGCCGGGCTTTGACGTCCAAAATCTCAAGGATATGCTGTTTTTCTTCATTGGGGACGTTTATCGTGGACGCGATCATGTCGGCCAGGGTGCCCGGTTCGCTGATCGACTGGGCCATCTGGCCGATTTCCTGGGGCAGCCCCGGAGAGAGTTCCACAACCCGCAGAAACTGGCTGACCAGGTTGGACATGAGCGCCTCGATCTCCGTGCCGGAATGTTCGATATCCGCAAGCTGTTCAATGCGGCCTTGCAGAAAGGGCTTGCCGCCGACAAATTGTTTGACCCGGAATCGTCCGATGCCCTGTACCAGGAGTTGGGTTTTATTGTCGGCACTTTTCGCCATCTTCAAGATGAGCGCACTGGTGCCCACGGAGGCCAAATCCTCTTTGGACTGAGTGCTGACTTTTTCGGGTCTCTTGGAGACCAGAAGGCCGATAATGCGGTCCTTGGCCATGGCCTCGTCAATCAGTTGAACCGATTCATCCTGCATGACGACAAGGGGCAGCACCATCTTCGGGAATAGGGTGGCATCGAACAGCGGCAGAATGGACAGAGTTTCCGGTACATGATCGGTGTCAAACGGTGCTTGCGGATTCTGATCCGTCATATAAACCTCCCTGAGGTTAACATCTTGCGCACAGGTGCCCGGTAGTTGTCCTACCGGACGATGGCATCATCTGAGACACAAATTGTATGAATGGGGTTTAGCTGTCTTCTATCGGAATCTTATGGGTTCTGGCGGCCGGCATCTTGGCTAGGCGAATTTGCAAAAATCCGTTTGAAAACGAAGAACTGACAACTTCCGTGTCGATCGGGGCGGGAAGAAATAGGACCCGTTCGAATCTGCCGTACTGGATTTCCGCCAACCGATAGGTACCTCTCTCGGCCCGGGGCATTTCCGTACGATGGCCGTATATCCGAACGGCCTTGCTGTTGATCTCGACTTCCAGGTTTTCTCTATCCACCCCGGCAATCGATGCGCGGATGATAATCTCTTCCGGAGTCTCGTAGATGTCCATCTGAGGGCTCCAGGTCCTTTCCGACAGTTTGAAAATAGGGTTTACGGCTCGAAACATGTCCTCGATTGTTTTTTCAAACCTGGAGCTGATATCATCAAATTCATCGCCAAATCGTATTTTGATGTAGTCCATCGCTGGCTCCTCATTTCTGGTTGGCGAGAGTTTAAAAAAAAATGCTAACATCGGGGTAAAATTTTGTAAAGAGCCGAGTGACCGTGGTATTCGACGGTTCCCGATTGTTTCATGGGTCGGAAAGGAATCTGTCGACGGTCATCCCGTCATTGCATGAACGCCTTTCAGCGAGTAAAACGTGTCTATGGATCGACGGCCGATAGTACCCGCAAGGGGCGTTATCGTGTTCCAATACATCCTCTATTTCGGCGTCCTGGGGATGTTTCTTCCATATTTCAATCTCTACTGCTTCCATCTCGGCTTTTCCGGGTTTGAAATCGGCGTCGTCTCAGCGGTGCGCACCGTCACCACGGCCTTTTTCCCTTTGGTGTGGGGCGCTCTGGCCGATCGATATCAAATTCGGAAACCCATCTTCGTTGCCTGCAGTTTCATCAGCACCGGCATCTGGGCCCTATTTTTGCTGACCACAGACTTTTTGCCGATGCTGGCCATCACGTTGTTTTACGGCATCTTTTATGCGCCCATCATTGCATTCCTCGAAGCGTTTACCATGGACCATCTCGGCGCTGAAAAAAAGCGTTATGGCGCCATCCGGGCCTGGGGGTCCATCAGTTTTATCCTGGTCGTCATTGCCGTCGGACGCCTCATCGACGTGGCCCCCATCCGGATCATTCTCGTGTTGATACTGTCGGGTTCGTTTCTCCAATCGATGCTGGCCACCCAAGTGCCGGGATCGTCCGGATTTCAGATCAGGGCGACGTCATCGGGATTATCGCTGCTGATGCGCCGATCGGTTCTCCTGTTTCTCGGCAGTGCGTTTCTCATGCTTGTCAGTCACGGCACCTATTACGGTTTTTTCTCCATCCACCTGGAGGCCCTGGGTTACGGCGGCACATTCATTGGATTTACCTGGGCCCTCGCCTCGGCGTCGGAAATCCTGGTGATGATCAATTCAGAACGGATTTTCAAACGCTTTTCTCTGCGACGGGTACTGGTGTTTTCGTTTCTGGTGGCGGCCGTCCGTTGGTCCATCATCGGTTGGACCGAATCCGGGGCCGTCATTCTGCTCACCCAACTTCTCCACGCCGCTACCTATGGCGCCTTCCATATGGCCAGCATCCTCTACATCGATTCGCTCATGCCAGCGCCAGCAAAAACGTTCGGTCAGGCTGCCAACAATGCCATGACATACGGCTTGGGCATGATGACCGGCTTTTTTCTTAACGGATTTCTCTATGACCGGGTGGGCGCCCGGACGCTGTTTTTACTTTCCGCGGCGATCGCCCTTGCGGGCGCGGGATTGATGATGGTGGGAAGTAAGGTTAGAAATGCCAAAAATCCCTAAATGGCCCCCAATGCCTGGAAGTGATTATAACGTTCACATCGACAGTCATTGCCAAAAACATGAACTGTTTGAGTGACGTGTGTGTCTGTCAACGCAACACCGTGTCGATAGAATCCGCTCCTATAGATACTCGGCGTCGGGATCGCTATCGGTTCTAAACAGGACGGCCATCTTCGAAGTCGATACCGATTCCGATGATTCCGGTGGGTTGGCATGCGTATACGGTATCCCAATCGGAACGGGCTCCCGATAACAGCTGTAAAACCGCTTCCAAAATGCTTGAAGTGCTTAAAACGGATTGAATTATTTTGATCCGGAGTGTTCTTGTGGGCGGATACTCAGGATTGGGGGAACAGTGTTTCCAGTTCCGGGTCTGCATCCATCCAGGCGGGAAAGGATTCCCGGTAGGTGTCGATGTCTTCCCTGCGAATCCGTACCGTGACGATGGAGGGGTGGTCGGATGCTTCCATCAGGACATTGCCGGCGGGATCGATAACCGCAGAATCACCGCTGTAGGCCAGGCCATTACCGTCCGAACCCACACGGTTGACGCCGATAACATAGGCCAAATTCTCGATGGCGCGGGCCTGAAGGAGGCGCCGCCAGTGGAGGCGACGGGCCGCCGGCCAGTTGGCGATGAATACGGCCACGTCGTAACCGATGGAGACATTTCGTGTCCAGGCGGGGAATCTCAAATCATAGCAGATGAACGGTCGAAGCCGCCAACCGTTCAGATCCACAGTGACGTTCCGATCTCCCGGGGTATACACATGATGTTCCCCGGCCATCCGGAAGAGGTGGCGCTTGTCATAGGTGGCAAACCCACCATCGGGCTTCATCCACACCAGACGGTTGTAATAACAGTCATTTTCCTCGATGATCAGGCTGCCGACAACATCCGCCTGTTTCCGACGGGCCGTGTCCCGAAGCCACACCACCCCGGACGCTTCCATGTTCTGTGCCAGGGCTGCCGCATGCATCGTAAAACCGGTAGAAAACATTTCCGGCAGAATGATCAGGTCGATGTCGGACGCCACCTGGTCGATAGCTGTGCCGAACAGTTCCAGGTTGGCATCGATGTCTTCCCAGACCTGCTCGTTTTGAATCAGTGCGATGCTCAGATCCGGCATAATCTTTCGGCCGCCTCCGTCAGCGTGTTATCTTTTTTAGCAAAACAGAACCTCAGCACCTTGTGATCGTCGCCACCGCTATAAAACACGGATGGCGGAATGGCCGCCACACCGTGGGCGGTGGTGAGTTCCCGAGCGAACTCGGTGTCCGGTGCGTCGGAAATGGTATGGTATCCCAGCAATTGAAAGTAGGTGCCGCGGCACGGGATGATCCCAAAGCGGGAATCCGCAATCAAGGAAAGGAAACGGTCCCGCTTCTCCTGATAAAATTGCCACAGAAGGGTGTAGGCCTCGCGACGGTTTAGGAATTCGGCGTAGGCCATCTGGATCGGTGTGTTGCAGGCGAAAGTCAGGAACTGGTGGATTTTCTGAAACTCCCGGGTCAGCGGCTCGGGAGCCAGGCAGTACCCGATTTTCCACCCCGTCGTGTGATAGGTCTTTCCAAAGGAACTGATGACAAAACTTCGCTCGACCAGGGCCGGTCGGCGAGCCATGCTTTCGTGGCGGAGTCCGTCAAAAACGATATGCTCATAGACTTCGTCGCTGACAATCAGAAACCCGGAACGTTCCGCCAGTCCCTCGAGGGCATCCAGGTCGGCTTCGGAAAGCACGGCCCCTGTGGGGTTGTGGGGGGAGTTGAAGATCATTAGCCGGGTTTTGGAAGAAACGGCATCCTGGACCTCATCCCAGTCAATCCGGTACCGGGGGTGGCGCAGTTTTAAATATACGGGAATGCCGCCACTCAGTTCGATGGCCGGCGCGTAGGAATCATACGCCGGCTCGAAAAGAATGACTTCATCACCCGGATGGACCGTGGCCGTGATCGCTGCGAACAACGCTTCGGTGGCCCCATGGGACACGGTAATTTCCGAAACCGGATCGTAACGATGGCCATAAAGGGATTCGACCTTTTCAGCAATCTTCTCCCGCAACGCCAGCACCCCCTGCATGGGGGCATACTGATTGTGCCCGGCGCGTATATTTTGCTCCACCAGAGCGACCAATGCCTCCGGAACCTCAAAATCCGGAAATCCCTGGGACAGATTGATGGCGCCGTGCTGATTGGCCAGATTGGTCATCTGGGTGAAGATGGTGATACCGGCATTCGGTAATTTGGATGCCATGTGGATGGTCTGAGCCATGGTGTGTCGAAACTCATGTGTGGTCCCGGGACGCCGGCCGTGGACGACCCGGGAAGGGGGGATCAACTTTTCAGAACGAATTGCAGTTTGGCGGATCCAATCTCGATAACATCGAATTCCTTAAGCATGACGGATGATTTGACGGCGCTGCCGTTGACTTTCGGTTTCGACATACCCTCGACGTAACTCAGGGAATATCCATTGGGCCGTTTGCTGATGGTGGCCGATGTCTGGCCCACCATAAGGCCGCTCACGATCAAATCGGAAGAAGGATTCTTGCCGATTTTAAACAGCTTTTTGGTGATCTCCACGTCTCCTTGGCCGCCGCCGAGGTAGGACAGCACTCCGGTGGGCCCGCCGCCCAAGTTTTGGGTCGTGTCGCCGGGGGATTTGCGCATCTTCTCGACCATTTTACGGTATTGTCCGGTGTCCATCACCATGGTTTGATCCATTCCCCCGGGTGCTACACTCGCCGCGGCCGGCTGTTCCTCGCCCTCGGCGTGGGCGAATACAAGCACGTGCTTGCCGATCAGAATCTCGTCATTGTGCTGCAGCCAGTGGGAGTTAATGGGTTCGTTATTGACGACCGTGCCGTTTTTACTTTGTAAATCGGTGATCAAGTACCCGTCCCCCACAGAATCGATCTTGGCATGATGCCCGGAGACGGCCAGGTTTTCGATGACCACATTGTTGGCCTCCATCCGGCCGACCGTCACACTCTTTCCCTGGGTCATTCTGTATTCACCAACGACGTTGTCCTTAAATTTAAGCGTCAATGTCGGCATGGGATCGTTCCTCTTTTGGTTATGGGTCGTTCTCAGTAGTTCCAGAAGCTATATATATTTCTCGAGGTATTTGATCATTCGGCGAGCGGTCCGGGTGCGCAATTTCGTGATGCCCCCGTGTTTCCGAATGTCTTTGATTTTCAGCACCACCACCGATATGTTGTCGTGACCGCCCCGTGTATTGGCCATTTCTATCAGTTTCTGGCAGGCGGCCACAGATGTTTGCTGCCCGGCGACCTCCAGGACCTCCTCAGGGGAGACCAGATCACTGAGGCCATCGGAACTGATGACGAGGATGTCTTCCTTGAATATCGGCACCTCGCAGACATCCGGCTGGACCGATTCCTCCACACCCATGGCCCGGGTCAATAAAAATTTGACATCCTCCCCAAGCTTGTCGGCGGCCGCCGGATCAATGGCCGTCTGCTCCGTGATCACATTATGGATCACCGACAGAAGTTCGATTGTCCCGTCATGAATCAGATAGATTGGGCTGTCCCCAACGTTTGCGGCAATCACCGTCTGGTCGGTCAAATAGGCGATGGATACCGTCGAACCCATGCCGCTATAGGCGTCATTGCTCTGCGCAATCTGATGAACACCCTTGTTGGCCAGATGGATGCTTGCAAGGAGATGGTTCGCTTCTTTGGAAAGTGTGTTGTCTGCAGATGCAAGGGCCGCCTGGGGTGTGTTTCCATGGACCTGTTTAATGTAAACCTGCACGGTTTCGACGACCAACTCGCTGGCCACCTCACCTGCCCGATGGCCGCCCATGCCGTCTGCAACCATGTACAGCCCGAGATCATCGTCAACATACAGGCTGTCCTCGTTGCTCTTTCGCTTTCTGCCAACGTCGGTTATCCCTGCCGATTCGACGACAATCATGATCCGCGCTTCACGTTATCATTTGACGGTTATCGCAGTGTATGGAGATGACGGAATTCGATGTCGCACCGAAGAATGCACACACCCAAAGGTACAGTCAATTTTCTAAATCAAAAGGGAATGCCAGGTCAAGAAATTATCTCCCCGATTATTCTTTGGACGCCCCTCCGGTGGCGCGTTTTTCAGCGATGGTGTCTAATCTTTCACCAAGGGCGCGCAAGTGCCCGGCCATCTGAGCGGCATCCTGATAGCGCTTATCACGATCTTTTTCGAGGGCTTTGTCAATGATGAAGATGAGCGGCTTGATCAGCTTGGGATTATGCTGCCTGGGGTTTTCATGCCGGATATTCATGATCTGGTGCATCAATGCCGCCGGATTCTCACCTGTAAACGGGAGTACGCCGGTAAGGAGCTGGTATAGCATGGTACCCAGTGAAAAAATATCCGATCGGCCGTCCACTTTTTGTCCTGCGATCTGTTCCGGGGACATGTAATAGGGTGTTCCCTTGACGACACCGGTCTGGGTCTGGGATGTCGCCGTAATCCGGGCGATCCCAAAATCGGTGATCTTGACCACACCGCTGTCGAGCAGCATGATATTGGCCGGTTTGATGTCCCGGTGAACGATACCCCTCTGGTGGGCATAGTTCAGCCCGTCGGCAATGTCGCCGATGTATTCGATCACCTTCCGCGGCGGCAGCAGATTCTTGGGCTTCGTGTAGCGCTCCAGGTCGTAACCCTCCAGGTACTCCATGGCGATGTAGGCCATATCCTGTTCATCGCCGGCATCATAGATGGTGACGATGTTGGGATGGGACAAGGTCCCGGCACTCTCCGCTTCCCGGAAAAATTTCTCCTTATAATCGCTGATATCCTCCAGGTCGAAGTCCTCTGGGAACTGGAATGTCTTGATGGCGGTGGTCCGATGAATACGGGGATCTTCTCCAAGATACACAATCCCCATGGCACCTTTACCCAGCTGCTTTATGATTTCATAGCGTCCAAGGGTCGGGCGGGTATCCGTTCCGGTGGCCATCAGGTTGTCGCCGCTGGATCTGCCCCCGAGCAGCCCATCGCCGAAAACCATTGTCTCGCTGGCCTGGATCAGCTTTTTCTTCCGCTCGGTCACATCCTTAAATTTTGGATCGACGTCTTCAATGTGTTCATAGACGGCCGCGGCCTTGTTGAATTGTCGTTTGCGTTCGAAGTCGAGGGCCAGTGTGTAGAGAATCCCCTTCATCTCCTTGTCCACCGGCACCTTTCGAAACTTGTCAAAGGCCATGTCGAGCATCCCCTGGCTCTGGAAGGACAGACCCAGCATCCGATTGGTCTCGGCCGATTCCTCTTCGACTTTCTCCTTTCGGGTTTCGGTCACAAAGAAGCTTAGACTGACCACGCCGATGTATCCCAAGGTGAGTTGTATCAGGGGGTAGGTCACCTGGACCCAAAGATCCTTGTATACAAACAGATACATCGAGCCCCCGAGAAGTATCAGAAACAGCCCCACAAATGTCATTCCGGAAAACATGGCCTTCAGGCGCGGCAGGAGAAAAATAATGATCAGACCGATGATCAGAATCAAACCCAGCTCAGCCGTGGTGCTCCACAACGGCTGCTCCACAAACCGTTTATTTAACATGGCCCACAGGACATTGGCGGAGAATTCTCCGAGGGGCATGGTGGGATCCACGGGCGTGCTGAGGGGATTCCCGAAACCGGACGCCGAGGCGGCTACCAGGACAATTTTGTTGCGGAAGACGGACGCCGGTACCTTGTCGTTGATGACATCGAAATAGGAGTATTGCTTGAAGGATCCACGGGGCCCCTTGAAACTGACCAGCAGCTCCGAATAAAACGTTGTGGGGATCTGTACGGTGCCCAAAGAGACGCTGAAACCCACATCAGCGCGCAGCTGACGCCGCTGAAGATTTAGAAAGGTGGCTGCGACCCGGAGGCTGTAGGAAGGAAAATAGAGCCCCCGGTATTCATACAGCAGCCGCTCCCGGCGCGCCGTGCCATCCATATCGTAGGCCAGGTTGATGTGCCCGGCGCCCCGGGAGGCGGCCAGAAAAGGCGGGATCGGCATGATCACCTCGGTGCCCATCGGTACCTGGAATCCCTCCGGGTTGGACACCTGTTGGATGGCCTGATCGGCAACCGCATCCGTCGGCGGCTCAGCGGATACTGCCATGGTGCCCTCCTTTATGACCATGGGAAGCACGACGGTTCCGGATGCCGATAACGCCGCAGCCAGCTTTCCATCGTTGTCGAGCCGTCGCTGGGAGGCCATCACGGCGTCGAGGATCGGATCCAAGGTCTCGTCCGATGCCTCTGCCGAAGCCGCACGGATGATCTCCTCGAGCCCGCGAAGCTCTTGTAGCCCGGAACTTTCCTCGGGTTCGCTGAATAGAATATTCAGCCCAATGACCCGGGGCTTTCCGACGCTGATTTTGGTGATACCCTCGGCCACGAGGGACCGGGGCCAGGGCCACCGGCCGAGTTTTTCAACGGAATCGTCGTCGATATCGACCAGTACAATGTTGCTGGGCGAATCGGGTTCGCTCCGGAGGCCCATCATCAGGTCATACAGCTTTAAATCCAGCGCATCCAGAAAACCGATGCGAAAAAGACCAAACCATAAAAATATCAGCGTGATGGCCAGCCCGAGAATCAGGGCTGGATGCCGCTTCAGAAAGCCCATGACGGTTCTCCCGTTTTTGAGTTCAGACGGTGACCGGTTCTGAACCGTTTTCCTGCGATTCCGTAGAATATCGGCAGGTGGATGAACACGACCCGGAAAACTGCTTATGTTCTTTGTGAGGCCGCTTCCCTCGGGGGCGGTCGAACAGACGAAACCGCTTTTTGGGTTAAGGATTGCGCTGTGAAACCCGAATGGAACCTATAGTAAGAATATTCGTAAAATAATTCGAACCTTGCGGAATTGTCAACCGGCATCTAATGCTTTTGAAATGCCCTGGCAGAGGATCGACCGGTTGACTTCGCCGACCGGCTGTGCTGAATGGAAATCCAGAGGCATTGAGGAGGGATATGACCGCTTACTTACCCATCGGACCCTTGTTCACGGATCTTTATGAATTAACGATGGCCGCCGGGTATTTTGACCGGAGCATGTCGGCCCGGGCGACGTTTTCGCTTTTTGTGCGGGATTGCCCGGAACGGAATTTTTTCGTGGCCGCCGGCCTCGAAGATGTGCTCCGGGAACTTGCGGCCATGCGATTTTCTCCGGACGACCTGAATTATCTGGCGTCCGTCGGTCTTTTTAGCGAGGATTTTCTTTCCTATCTGAAGGACATGCGGTTTTCCGGCGAGGTTCGGGCCATGCCGGAAGGCACGGTTTTCTTCCCCAACGAACCTGTCCTGGAGGTGACCGCTCCGATCATGGAGTCCCAGATCATCGAAACATTTCTGTTGAACACGGTAGGTTTTCAATCCCTGATTGCATCCAAAGCGGCCCGGTGTGTCCACGCTGCCGGCGGCCGCCCTCTCATCGACTTCTCCTTGCGTCGGACCCAAGGCCGGGATGGCGGCCTGACGGTGTCCCGCAGCACCTATCTGGCCGGGTTTTCCGCCACCAGCAACGTCCTTGCCGGCAAGCGTTATGGGATCCCTGTTTCCGGAACCATGGCCCATTCCTTTGTGCAGACGTTTCCGGATGAAGCAGATGCCTATGCCGCCTTTGCCGACACCTTCCCGGACCATTCCGTGTTTCTCATCGATACCTACGACACCCTGGAAGGGGCCCGCCTGGCGGCCCGGGTCGGCGACGCCATGAAGCAAAAGGGCGCCCATCTCAAAGGCGTCCGCCTGGACAGCGGTGACATGACTGCCTTAAGCCGGGAGGTGCGCCGCATCCTGGACCAGGCCGGCCTGCCGGAGGTCCAGATATTCGCCAGCAGCGGTTTTGATGAATTCAAGATTGCCGACGCCCTGGCCGGTGATGCCCCCATCGATGCATTCGGCGTCGGCACCAAAATAGGCGTTTCGGCGGATGCGCCCTATCTGGATATCGTCTACAAGCTGGTCCGGTTCGACGGGCGGGATGTCCGGAAGCTAAGCCCGGGAAAGGTGACATTGGCGGGCCGGAAACAGGTGTTCCGTCGAAGAGATCCGAACGGCGTCTTTCGGGCGGATGTTCTTGGACTGGCGGAAGAAAATCTGGAGGGGCATGCCCCCTTGCTGCAGACTGTGATGAGGAACGGCGAAATTGTTGAGGAACTTCCATCCCTGGATCAGATCCGCAACCGGTTCCAGGAGAATTTCGCTGCCCTTGGGGAAGAATATAAATCGCTGAAAGAGAAAAAAATCTACCCCATACAAATTAGCCGAAAGCTGCAAAAACTACAGGAACAATAGGATTCAAGGTTTACCCGCCTATGGCGGCGCCGGAGGCGACCAGGGATCCCAGGGGTCAAGGGTCCGAATGAAATGCTTTAGCGATTGTCAGAATTCTTTTCCCACCGGAAGGTTTTTGATCAAACATCGGCAGCGGCATTCTCGGAGTCGGTATCGGGTTCGGTATCGGTATCGATCACGAAGATGCTGAGCCAATTTCGATTCCGATTCCGAAGGCGATTCCGATACTGAATCTGGCAGGGGCCGGATCTGTTCCACTTGAACCCTCGAACCCTGTTCACTCCTTCGAGCGCCTCCTATCCCGATCAGTGCATGAATTCCTTTCGGATTGTTTGTCACCCATCCTTTGTTATCGATAGCCACTCTAAAAGTTACCATGACTCGCAAAGGCTGCTCTTATAGTAGACCAGCGCTTGTTGAATAGAATTAAACGCAACAGGAAGTGAAATCCCGCCGATATGCGGTGCCCTGGACCCTGAACTATATTTTAAGTTTGGTTCTCTGTTTTAAAATTGTCTCAGGCAGGTGAATATAGAATTTGGGATGTCCGAGATCGGGGTTTATATTTTTTTCACTTGAATACCTTGACCCCTTGGATCCTTGAACCCTGTTCTTCAATCTTACATCCCCAGATAGGCCTTGCGGATATCTTCGTTGGCGAGGAGATTGTCGGCGGTGTCGCTCATGGTGACCCGGCCGGTTTCCATGACGTACCCACGGTGGGCGACCTTCAGCGCCTGATTGGCATTCTGTTCCACAAGAAAGATCGTTGTCTTATTCTCTTCGTTGATCTTTCGGATAATTTCGAAAATCCGTTTCACGACCAGGGGCGCAAGCCCCAGGGACGGCTCATCCATGAGCAGCAGACGCGGCCGCGCCATGAGGGCACGGGATATGGCAAGCATCTGCTGTTCGCCCCCGCTGAGGGTCCCCCCGGCCTGATTTCGTCTCTCGGCCAGGATCGGAAACAGCTCGAAGATATACTCCAGGTCCTGGCGGATACCGTCCCGATCGTTTCGCAAAAAGGCACCCATATCCAGGTTTTCCGTTACCGTTAAATAGGGGAAGATGCGTCGCCCTTCCGGGACCTGGCTGATCCCCAGGGCAACGATCTCGCTCGGCGGCAACCCGTGAATCGGTTCACCCATAAAGAAAATTTCTCCGAACCGGGGCGGGACCACGCCGCAGATGGACATCAGGGTGGTAGACTTGCCGGCGCCGTTGGCCCCGATCAGGGTGATGATCTCTCCTTCGGAGATACTGATGTCGATTCCCTTGAGGGCCTGGATATTGCCGTAATAGGATTTGATATTTCGGAGTTCAAGCATCCGATTCTTCTCCAAGGTAGGCCTTGATTACCGCCGCATCGGACTTTATTTCCTCGGGAGAGCCTTCCGCAATTTTCTTCCCGTAATCCACGATAAAAATCCGGTCGGAGAGACTCATGACCAGCTTCATGTCGTGTTCGATGAGAAGAATGGAGATCCCTTCGGTGTCCCGAATCTGTTCGATAAGATCGTCCAGTTCTTTGGTCTCCTGGGTGTTCATACCGGCTGCCGGCTCATCCAGCAGAAGGATGAACGGTTCGGTGGCCATGGCTCTGGCAATTTCCAACCGGCGTTGGGCGCCGTATGGGAGATTCTTGGCGAACTCGTTGACATAGCGGGCCAGACCGATTTTCTCGAGGATGGCATAGCTGTCGTCCACCACCTTCTGCTCTTCTTCCCGGGTGGAACGGTTCCGGAAGACGGCCCCGGCCACTCCGGCCGACATGCGGCAGTGACGGCCGATCATGACATTTTCAAGGACCGTCATATTCTGAAAGAGGCGAATGTTCTGGAAGGTTCGGGCCAGTCCCTGCTCGGTCACCAGGTTTGGCTTGAGGCCGTTGAGGCGGATGTTTTTGTCTTCCCCCGGAGGAGAGACGAGCATATCGCCTTCCGTGGGTGCGTAGATGCCGGTGATGCAATTGAAAAAGGTGGTCTTGCCGGCGCCGTTGGGCCCGATCAGTGCGACGACCTCCCCTTTGCGGACATCCAGATCGATCTGGTCCAGGGCGCGAAGCCCGCCGAACACCATGCTCAATCCATTGACGGATAATATCTGTTTGCCGAACTTAGGCATGGCCGTCCGACTTTCCTTTGAACTCGTAGGTGCGGCGTGCCGATGTGATGATGCCGCCGGGCCGGAACACCATCATGATCACTAGGATGGCGCCGAACAGCAACATCCGATACTGGGAGAATTCCCGCAGATACTCGGGGAGCAGTTTGATGACCAGCGCCCCCAGGATGACACCGACAATCGACCCCATGCCTCCCAGGACCACGCAGCACAGAATAATGACCGATTCCCAAATGGTGAAACTGGCCGGATTGATGAACGTGGTTTGCGCCGCAAATACCACACCGCCCATACCGGCCCAGGTCGCGCCAAGGGCGAACGCGGTGAGTTTGGTCTTGGTTTTGTCGATGCCCATGGCCTGGCAGGCGACCTCGTCCTCGCGAAGGGCGATCCAGGCCCTGCCGATGCGGGAGTTCTCGAGGCGGTTGACCACAAAAATCGTAAAGAGTGTCAGAGCGATCATGATGAAGTAGACGAACCGGGTGGTCTCGGTCAGGTTCATGTCGATCCCGAAAAAGGAAGGGCGGGGAATGTTGGCGATACCGCTGGGACCGAACGAAAACTCGTTCCAGTTTTCAAGGATGAGCCGGATGATCTCGCCAAAGCCGAGGGTCACGATAGCCAGGTAGTCTCCCCGGAGTCGGAGTACCGGGAAACCCAGCAGGATGCCGAAAAGCATTCCCATGGCGGCACCGATGGGTAACGCCACCCAGAAGCCAATCCCGAAATGGTAGTTGAGCAAGGCATAGGTATAGGCGCCCACGGCATAAAAGGCCACATATCCCAGATCCAGGAGGCCGGCAAGACCGACCACGATATTCAGTCCCAGGGCGATGACCACATAGATCAGGGCGGTGATCATGATGTTGGTCTGATACAGGGAAAAGGCAAAGGGGTAGATGAGTGCGAACACGGCGACGGCGGCAATGGCGGGATAGGTGAGACGGCGGCTCTGAAGCACACGCTGCAGCAGCGGGGGTTTGTCTTCTCCGATCTCTTTCTTTTTGACACCCATCTCCTTTCGCCGCATGAGATAACGCCAGATAAAAGAGATCACAAATGTCCCGACGCCGACATAGAGCATCCGCTCCCACCGCCATTCAACTGTTCGATACGTGGTGTTCACGCGGATGACCATAATCGGAAAGGTCAGAAACATGAACCAGAGCGATGCCAGTAAAGACCGTTTTATTTCCTCAGTGGAAACCATAAGAACTGATCACACTCGACGACCCGCCACCATTAGGGCAGACACGCCGTTTGTCCTTTAAGCGACACCGTCGCATTTCATAAAATCGTTTCACGATTTTATTTATACTTTTTCCGTCTCGCTGCGACCCAAAATCCCGGCGGGGCGGAAGATCAAAATCAGAACGAGAAACAGGAATGCAAACACATCTTCATAATCGCTGGATACATAACCGGTGAAAAAGGATTCGGTCCACCCCAGCACCAGGCTGCCGAGCACCGCACCCGGTATACTGCCGATGCCGCCAAGAACAGCCGCCACAAACGCTTTTATCCCGGCGATAAATCCGATGTAGTAATTGATCTGGCCGATGTGGGATGCAATGAGCACTCCGCCGATGGCCGCCGTGGCGGACCCGACAATAAACGTTACGGAGATCACCCGATTGACATCGATTCCCACCAGCGAGGCCATCATCTTGTCCTGGGCGGTGGCCCGCATGGCCTTTCCGATCCGGGTGAATTTAATCAGAATTGTCAGCGCCACCATGACCGCCGCCGTGACCACGAAGATGACAAGCTCCGATGAGCGGATGATGTGGGAATACGGTTCCAGGAATTCGAAATCGGGGATCAGATTCGGAAATGGGAGAAAGTCGGATGTCTGGGCCAGCAGGACATAATTTTGCAGGAACAGGGACATGCCGATGGCGCTGATCAACGCCGACAGCCGCGGCGCATTTCGCAGGGGCTTGTAGGCGATCTTTTCGATGGTGTAGCCGTATGCGGCCGAATAAATCACCGCCACAATGGAGGCGATCACAATGATGGCCAGGGTGTTCCACCCCAGCAGGGTCAATACCCCCGATACGATCAGGGCGGTAAAGGCCCCGATCATAAAGATCTCCCCGTGGGCGAAATTGATGAGCTCGATGATCCCGTAGACCATGGTGTAGCCCAGGGCAATCAGGGCGTAAATACTGCCCCGGGTCAATCCGCCGAGGAAGAGTTCCAGAAAGTATTCCATTTCACCGATATGCTAAGTTCGGGCGGTTCGCTTGAAACCATCCGGCCACGAATAGATCAGGGGGCCGGCAACGGCTGCCTCCCCCCTGGCCGATTCGTTTAATCTGTTTCTGTTGGTAGCGGGTTATTTAATCTCGACGTACTGGCCATTCTGGACCTGGTACATGGCAAAGCCGACACCGATGGCATCTCCCCGTTCATCAAACCGGATGATGCCCAGCGGGGTGCCGACATATTCAGTACGCAGCGCTTTGGTGATGCTGTCGTAGTCGGTGGCATTGCTTTTTTCGATGGCATTGAGCAGCGCCAGGGCCGCGGCATAGGCGTTCAGGAAGAACGCTCCCGGATCTTCGCCATATTTTTTCCGATGCCGCTCGATGGCCTCGATGGCCATGGGGTTCTGGGTAGTGTCCACGGGGCCCGTGGCGTAAACACCTTCGGCGTATTCCTTGGCGACCTTGATAAACGTGTCATCCTTGACCCCATCGTCGGAGATGAAAAGGGTCTCCATCCCCTTCTTCCGCATCTGTGTGACGATCTTAGAGGCTTCGGGATGGTAGCCGCCGAAAATAACCCCTTCCGCGCCGGAGTTCTTGATCTTTTGCACCACGGCCGAATAATCGACGGCGCCGGGGGTGATGCCCTCATACAACACAACTTCCCCCCGGGAGTCTTTCTCCAGAAAGCCTTTGGCAAATTCGGCAAGCCCCTTTCCGTAATCTCCCTTGTCGTGCAGGACCGCGATTTTTTTCAGGTTCAGGTTGGCAAGGGCAAAGTCGACCTCCAGTTGCGCCTGGGCGTCGTCGGAAGCAATCGTTCGAAAGAAGTTGGGATAATTACCGCTCTGGGTCAACGCCGGGTTGGTGGCGGAGGGTGACATGACCGGGATTTTGGCATCCAGATAGATGCCCAGAGCCGCTTTCGTGGCACCGCTGCAGATGTGGCCGAGAACCACATCGACCTTGTCGGCCACCAGTTTGGTGGCGGTATTGGTGGCAATCTCAGGTTTGCACACATCGTCTTCGACAATCAGTTCGATTTTTCGACCCGCGATTCCGCCGGTCGCATTGCGATGTTCGACAACCAGCTCCGCCGCCTTGACGGAAGGTATTCCGTAGGATGCCAGGTCGCCACTGTGGGGTCCGGCCACCCCCAGGCGGATCGGCTCCGTAACTTTCGCCGGAGGCGCGGCCGGGGCTTCTGTTTTTGCGGTTTCAGCCGGTTTTTCCGCTTCCCCGCAAGACATCAACAAGCCACCGGCGAGCACCATGGACAGTACGACCATCCACGTGATGAAACGCGATTTTCGAGAATGATGAATCTGCATAAGTCTGTCCCTCCCCTATTTGGCATAAGTGAACATACGGATTGGTGTTTGAAAAGGTCAGTCTATATAACTAAGTTGCGCTTGTCGAGTCAAGCTTTAAAAAATACCTTGCCGTTCAGATAATATACTTATAATAAAGGACAAAACGGGGTCATCACCGATTTCCCAAGTGATGATTGAAACACGCCGTGGGATATCGAAACTGTTTGGAAAACGAAAGGAGCGGTGGGCTGTTTTGAAAATCATCGGTCTGGTCATCAAAGATGATACCGAGGCAAAAGCCACCGCCGACACGCTGGCGGACTGGCTCGAATCCCGCGGGATTGCGGTGTTGCGACAGGAGAGTATTCTCCCGGGGCGGCGCCGTCCCGCCAATCGTCTTGCCGCGGCCCCGCCGGAGGTCGATTGTGTCATTGTTCTCGGCGGAGACGGGACGCTCCTGAGCGCCGCCCGCTGGATCGGTGATCAGCAGATTCCGATTCTCGGCATTAAGTTCGGCGAGGTCGGATTCCTATCCGCCACTACAGGAGATCGGGTTGTCGCCGCCGCGGAGGCCATGCTCAGCGGACCGCTCAAGACCGAACCGCGGATGCGTCTGGAAGTGGAGGTTATCCAGAGCGGCAAGGCAATTCTGAAGGAGACGGTCCTCAATGATGTGGTTATTAACAAAGGGGCTCTGGCCCGACTGACTCACATCGTCACGTCCATTGATAACCATTACCTGACCACCTACAGCGCAGATGGGTTGATTATCGCGACACCCACCGGATCGACCGCATACTCACTGGCTGCCGGGGGGCCCGTAATCCATCCGGCCGTGCCCGGAATCATTCTCACACCCATATGCCCCTTTACCCTGACCAACCGGCCGTTGATCGTTCCCGATTCGGTTTGCATCGAATTGAAGCTCGACAAACGTTTTGAAGATGTCATGCTGACCATGGACGGCCAGTCGGGTTTTGCCATCACCGAGCAGACCATGATCCGGGTCTGCAAAAGTCGGCACCCTCTGCAGATGATTACGCTTCCGGGGCAGCAGTATTATGATGTGCTTAAGGCAAAACTCTCCTGGTCGGGGGGCCGCATCTAGAAGCGGGTTTATCACGTCATCTCAGGCACGATGGCGGCGTTGCAATCTGCCGAAAAATGCTCACGTACTTCCGTGTACGCTCCGCTTTTTCGTCAGCTTGCGCCTTGCGCTCCTACCTGAGCTCACGCGCTAAACCCGCTTCTAAATGCTGCATTATAGGAGCGTGGTCATCCGGTAAGGCATAAGTTGTCTGAATATTGGTTTGCCGCACCACGGCGGCCGAGAAGAGCGATAGGGTAACAAAATGAATTCATTATATTCCTCTTCGTGGTCTTCGTGAACTTCGTGGTGAAAATTCCCCCACTGAAGCTTTCAAGATGAGCCTATATTCAAGGTTCGCGGGTGTTGGACGACTGGGTGGATGGTGTGTGCGGTTGAACGTGGTGAATGCGTCGAAATCGGTATCGGGTTCGGAATCGTTTTTGAAAGTGGTCCACCTGTTTGCATTCCGACAGCGATCCCGACATTGAACTTGCCGAGGTCTCGATTCCTTCGACCCGGCATGACGCGGATAGAACCGCTGGTTATTCAAAAGGAGAATATGTTTGCCAATGGATGTGATGACAACAAGAAACGCCCCCTGTTTCCAGGGGGCGTTTCTCGTTCAGATGAAGGTTGTGGAAATTACTTCACCACTTCATATCCCTTTTTCATGTAGGCCGTCATACCCCCGGAAACCCAGCTCACATCCTTGAATCCTTCGTTCTTGAGGTATTTGCAGGCCGAGGGGGCCTGTTTGCCGGCCCAATCGATGATCACAATTTTTTCTTCCTTGGGAATTTCGGTGCGAAACATCGACAGAAATCCCAGCGGTATCGCACGGCTCTCCTGGATATATCCCTTGACATAGAGATGTTCCGGCCGGACGTCGATGAGATAGACATTGCCGCGCATCCGGTTCAGCTTTTTGGGCGAGATGGACGGTGTTTTGACATTCTTTAATTTACGGGATTATGCACCATTTTAAGGGTATTCTCACGCAATGGTCTGAGTATGTAGGACCCTAAAGCCATTGTTTGCAGTTTTCCGAAGTTGGCGT